>FSSH01000063.1_pt2 | contig 52588 bp, 57 predicted proteins | sample 1166101 | NCBI WGS metagenome assembly FSSH01 (sample SAMEA32972668, study PRJEB13176) | freshwater metagenome | biome: Drinking water system; feature: Biomass in drinking water that filtered by 0.45 um membrane; material: drinking water | place: USA | collected 2012-12-20 | depth 0 m | reverse complement strand
GCGGCATCCCTGCCGCTCCCCTGCGGGCTGATCTCACCAAAAGCTCCGATGCTCGGGGCGGAATAACGGGAACAGTCCACTCCAACGGTTATTGTGTGTAGCAACGGTTTTTTGGTAGGCTGGGTTGGAATGACAGTGTAAACCCAGCTTTGGCCTATATAGCTGGGTTTCGCGTTGCTCTGCCCAGTCTAATCATCTGTTAACGCTTGAAAATTATATGTTGACATTAAAATTATAATGTTGACATGCTGATCACTAGGGGCTAAGGTTTGCGTTAACGCTTTATATGTTGTTGTTAACGTAATTATTCATTGCCCAGGAGAATCGATATGTGCCCCGTTATTGAAATATCAGATGAATTGTTCACAAAGTTACAATCTCACGCAATTGGTTTTGGCGATACCCCCGCGGCTGTAATTGAACGATTGTTGAATATAGTTGAAAGTACTACACGTAATGACTTGAGTAATGTTGAGGAATCAACGTCTGTAGATGATTCTGTTATCTCAGAAAAGCTTAAAGTTAATCCAAAGCAATTTTTAAAAGAAAACTTCCCCGATCTTTTAAAATATAAAAGAAGTGCAAGTCGAATGTGGGAAAGCAAAGAAAAAAGGAATTATTTGGATAATTGGTGGTTCAATTTTAAATACGACTATTTGGAAACAAACGAGTTTATCGTGTTTGTAGGTGCGCTAGATTACACTAATAAAGACTTTCGTGTTTTCAAAGTGTCTACAGAATACCTTTTACAGAATATTGAAAAGATTGATAAAAGCAAAGATGGGATGATAAATCTTTATGTCCACATGAAAGATTTGATCGACTTGAGAAACAAACATAATCTGTCGTTTCGCGATTTCGCGCTTAATTTGTAAAGCACCGTAGGGTGGCACACGCATTTCGTGCCCACGCGGTTAAATCAGAAACTCTGATTTAACCGCAGAAAATTAACAACCAAAAATGTCCCGTTAACGCCGCTCGCAAAATCCAGGAATGTAGGGTGGGCACTTGCTTTTCGTGCCCACGCGGGAACATAGCAAACTCTGATTTAACCACCGACATGTCTAGTTACCTCCGCTCGCAAAATCCCGGTGCAACATATTTTTTCACGATGGTGACGTTTCGGCGGCAAGCGATTTTATGTGATGAGCCGATACGAGAGGCTTTGCTCAAGGCGATTGCAAGCACTCGCGCGAAACGACCGTTTACTATCGATGCGTGGGTTTTGTTGCCGGATCATCTGCATTGTATTTGGACGTTACCGGTTGACGATGGAGATTTTGCAACCCGTTGGAGTGTGATCAAACGGCAGGTGAGTGTGGCATGTGGTGACGCATATCGGCGGGCCGAATGAATCAATGTGTCGAAACAAAAACATCGGGAGTCGACCTTATGGCAACGTCGGTATTGGGAGCATCAAATTCGCGATGAAACCGATTTTGCCCGGCACATGGATTACATTCATTACAACCCGGTAAAGCATGGTTATTGCCAGCGGGTAATCGAATGGCCGTATTCGACGTTTCATCGATATGTTAGGGAAGGTGTTTATATGGTGGATTGGGGAGACGGTGTCGATGACGTGGTTACGGGGGAATGAAGGGTTTGTCCTCGTGGGCACAAAAAGCCGTGCCCACCCTACGAAAACGGGATGGTTTTAGTCCCGTTATTCCGCCCCGAGCATCGCAGGTTTTGGCGAGGGTTTTCGGAGGGCCAGGGATGGCCCTTCCGAAAACCCTCGCCAAAAGCGACAAATTTGCCTGGAGCAAATTTGAACAGCCGATAGGCTGGCCCGGAGGACGAAAACCATGGATGGTTTTCGTAAAAGCGCAGGAAATTGGCGGAATTTCGGGTGGCCTTTTCTTTGAATACTTTCTTTTGGCCACGCAAAAGAAAGTATCTCGGCTGTCGGGCCGAGACCCGACATCACAAAGCCTCGCGATAGCGATACCAATGAGTCGTCAGCAAAGCGGGCCTTTGCTCGCGGATTTGCACAGCCGCTAAGGCAATGGTTTGCTGCCGCGTTTTGTTGCCGTGTTATTCGAAGTCGCTGCGATCCCGCAGGGCTTAAAACCATCGCTAGGAACGATGTCGACTTATGCCGCCGATGGCATTGGTCTGGCACAAGTGCAGGCGGCGCGGGGATTATTGATTCACCGCCTGGCCTTAAGCCAAGGCCGGGTGTACGATTACCGCATTGTCGCGCCGACTGAATGGAATTTTCATCCCGATGGAGTGCTGGCTCAAGGTTTAAAGTCTTTGCAGGCTGATGATGCGGATGGCTTGCGGCAGCGGGCGGAATGGCTGATCAACGCTGTCGATCCTTGTGTGCAATACCGGCTAGTGTTGACCCCGGAAAACTAACAGAGTAATTATCATGCACGAAATGTCGCTCTGTGAGAGTGTGTTACAGATCATCGAACAACAGGCCAAGGCCCAGCAATTTGCCAAAGTCAAAACCGTGTGGCTGGAGATTGGCGCCTTGTCTGGTGTAGAACCGGAGGCAATGCAGTTTAGTTTTGAAGTGGTGATGCAAGGCTCATTGGCGGAACATGCCAAGCTGGAAATTATCGAAGTGCCGGGCCTGGCTTGGTGTATGCCTTGCGGCTGCGAAGTGTTGGTGCAACAGTTATACGACGAGTGCCCGCACTGTGGCAGTCATCAATTACAGATTGTCGACGGCGATCAAATGCGAATCAAAGAATTGGAGGTAGAGTAATGTGCGGAGTATGCGGCTGCGGCGAGGGTCCTCTTCACTCGCACGACGAACCACACGATCACGAGCATGCTAATGATCACAGCCATGACCATGGACATCACCATCATCACGAACATACTGCGGAACACTCGCATGCGCCGGGTTTGACTCAGGCGCGGATGGTACAAATCGAACAGGATATTCTGGCGAAAAACAATCGTTATGCCGACGAAAACCGCCGTTATTTTAGTGAGCGCGGCGTGCTGGCTTTGAATCTGGTGTCCAGTCCCGGCTCCGGCAAAACCACGCTGTTGACCGAGACCATTCTGCGGTTGAAAGAGGAGTTAAGCATCGCGGTGATCGAAGGCGACCAACAAACCGCGCGAGACGCCGACCGCATCCGCGCCACTGGTGTGCAAGCGCTGCAAATCAATACCGGCAAGGGTTGTCATTTGGACGCGCATCGGGTCGGTCATGGCCTGGAAAGCCTGAATTTGCCCGAGCACAGCTTGTTGTTCATCGAAAACGTCGGCAATCTGGTCTGCCCGTCGGCGTTTGATTTGGGCGAAGCGCACAAAGTGGTGATCCTGTCGGTTACCGAGGGCGAAGACAAGCCAATCAAATACCCGGACATGTTCCATGCCGCCGATTTAATGATCTTAAACAAAACCGATTTGCTGCCGTATCTGGATTTTGATAGTGCCCAATGCATTAGTTACGCGAAGCAAGTCAACCCGCGCATCAAGGTACTTCCCCTGTCAGCCAAGACTGGCGAAGGTATGGAAAACTGGTTGACCTGGTTGCGCGCCGAGATGGCTTTGCAGCGGATAGCGTATGCTTAAGCGCCTTTGCCTCAATTTTTAATACCGCTATGTGCCTAGCCCTGCCTGCCCAAATTACCGATATTGATTTTACGACGCAGATGGCGACGGCGTCGGTGGACGGCGTCAAGGTCGAAGTATCGCTGGCTTTGGTGGATGACGTGAAAGTCGGTGATTACGTGCTGGTGCATGTGGGTTACGCGCTGAACAAGATCGACGAGGACGAGGCCCTGAAAACGCTGGCCTTGTTTGCCGAAGCCGGTTTGACCGTCTCATGAAGTACATCGACGAATTCCGTCAGCATGATGTAGCTAAGCACCTGGCGCAAGTCATTGCCCAAACCGTTGAGCCCGAAAGGCATTATCGTTTGATGGAATTCTGCGGCGGCCATACCCACGCGATTTTTCGTTACGGCGTGCAGGATTTAATGCCGAGCAATGTCGAGTTCATTCACGGCCCCGGTTGCCCGGTGTGTGTGCTGCCGACGGGACGCATCGACAATGCGATTCAATTGGTCGAACAGCACGACGTAATCCTCTGCACTTATGCCGATCTGATGCGGGTGCCGGGCGGCGGTAGGCAAAGTCTGCTCAAAGCCAAAGCGGCCGGCGGCGATATTCGCATGGTTTATTCCACTCAGGATGCTCTGAAAATTGCCCGCGACAATCCGGATCGGCAAGTCGTGTTTTTTGCGATTGGCTTTGAGACCACCACCCCGCCCACTGCCGTTGCCATCAAACAGGCGCAAACGGAAGGATTAATTAATTTCTCGGTATTCTGCAATCACGTGTTAACGCCGTCTGCGATGCAGGCCATTCTTGACGCGCCGGAGCCGGTTGCTATCGATGCCTTTCTGGGGCCCTCCCATGTGAGTAGCGTGATCGGTAGTAAGCCCTACGAAATCTTCTCAGGGAATTACGCCAAGCCCATTGTTATCGCCGGTTTCGAACCCCTAGACGTGATGCAGTCTTCGCTGATGCTGATTCGGCAACTCAACGATGGCCGGCATGAAGTGGAAAACGAATACAGCCGGGCGGTGACGCACGACGGCAATGTCAAAGCGCAAGCCTTGATGGCCGAGGTGTTTGAGCTGCGTCCGCAATTTGAATGGCGCGGTCTGGGACTGATTCCGAATAGCGCATTGAAATTACAAGCTGCTTATGCCGAATTTGATTCCGAACAGCGCTTCGAGATGCCCGCTATCAAAGCCAACGATGTGAAAGGCTGCGAATGTCCGGCCATATTGCGCGGGGCAAAAAAACCGCAAGATTGCAAATTGCTGGGTACGGTTTGTACGCCGGAAAACCCGATGGGTTCGTGTATGGTGTCGTCGGAAGGCGCGTGTGCTGCGTATTGGAGTTACGGAAGGCTGCGGCAAGGTTAGCGGGATAAAATGGTAATGCCGTTAAGTTAAGTTTAGTCGTTGTTAGTTCCCCTCTTTGGAAAAGAGGGGCAGGGGAGATTTCCCAAATAAATCCCCCTCGATCCCCCTTTTTAAAGGGGGAAGAACCTTAACTAACGGTATTTGATAAGAAAGGTGGACACCGATAGGAGTGTCCACCTTGATCACCCCCTGTCTTAAAGCGGGGTGAGTAAACTGGGTTTATTTATAGATTTCTGCGGCAGCGGCTTTCAATTTCGCGTCATTGCCTTGCATTGGTTTCATCATTTCGTTTTTAGACGCTTTAGCGCCGGCGACCAATTCGTCAGCGGTTTTGAATTTGGCTTTTAAAGCGTCAACAGCCGGCGCTACGGAACCGTTATGGCAACCTTTACAGGTGTCCGCTTCGCCAGCAGAGGACAGGGAAGGAATTAAAGCAACAGAAGCAATCGCCAGCAGTGCAAAAATTTTAGTTTTCATTGTAAGTTTCCTCGTGATTGTAATTATTTTACCTAGCGGTAAGCCTGAATACTTTTTAACAGCAGTATCAAGCGTCTACCGATGGTGCAGATGATTTTTTATCACCGGCGTGAGTTTTCTATCACAGCCTGAAATGCGAAGCAAACTCTACGAGGGAATTGATTGGCGGCAGGTTTTAATCGACTGGGTTGGCAAACGGATTGACAAGCAAAAGTTGGTCTTGGATCAGCTGGCCATGTTGTAAATCTTCTGAATACAAGGCAGTGCATCCAGCGAGCAGGGCAGCGGCAACGATTAAGCTGTCGTACATCGAAAAACCGAAACGTTCGGCTATGTCCAGGCCTTGTTCGTGTATTTCTAGGGTGAGCGGGAGGATTTGGCAAACGATTTTAACGACCTGCAAAGTTTCGCGAATCTCTGGGTATGACATATTGAATTTGCGTTTGGCGACCGACGTAAACTCATTCAGTACCTGCACGCTGACGAAACCGCCGGTTTGCAGAATAGCTTCGGCTCGATCAGCTTTGCCGCTGTCTCCCGAAAACACATACAGCAACACATTGGTATCGATGAATGTTTTAGCGGTTTTCATTCGCTTCTAAACGATCAAATTTAAAATCCGCCGGCATACGACCACGGAATTTACGCAATCTGCTGAGAAGCTCTTGATTGCTGGCTTTTTTGTCGATTTCGAACGCACGTTCACCGGTAACCTGAATCTCGATGTCGTCGCCTTCCTTAAGTTGCAAGGCTTCGACCACCGCAGCGGGCAGACGGACGGCTAAACTGTTACCCCATTTGGCGATTTGCATGACTACTTCCTGAAAGTTTTAAGGATAAACATTTTAGATTGTATATCCGAATGAGGAAAGTCTTCCACATGAATTTGTTTACATAGCGAGACCAAACCCGTGCCAGAGCGCTACGCGAGCCCTTTAAATCTAAAATCCGGCCATATCGATCTCAGCCACGGTGGTGGCGGTCGTGCCATGGCACAGTTGATCGACGAGCTGTTCATCAAGCATTTTGATAACGAGCTGCTGCGTCAGCATAACGATCAGGCCTTATTCAATGTACCGGCTGGGCGACTGGCGATTAGTACCGACGGTCATGTGATTTCACCTTTGTTTTTCCCGGGTGGCGACATCGGCTCATTGGCGGTGCATGGCACGCTGAACGACGTGGCGATGTCCGGTGCAAAACCTTTGTATCTCTCGGCAGGTTTTATCCTGGAAGAAGGTTTGCCGCTGGCTGAGCTGGAAAAAATCGTTATCAGCATGGCCGCCGCCGCCAAGGCTGCCGGCACGCCGATTGTTACCGGCGATACCAAGGTGGTGGAGCGCGGCAAGGGCGACGGCGTGTTTATCACCACGACCGGTGTGGGCCTGGTGCCGGAGGGGGTGACTATCGCCGGCGACCGAGCTGAGCCGGGTTGCGTAATTATAGTCAGTGGGTCAATTGGTGATCACGGGGTGGCAATCATGGCCAGTCGCGAGAATCTGCAATTTCAGACCACTATCGTTTCCGATTCAGCGGCCCTGCATGGTTTGGTCGCCGATTTGGTGGCAACCGCACCAGCAGCTTTACGTTGTTTACGTGACCCGACGCGCGGCGGGCTGGCTACCGCTTTGAACGAGTTAGCCAAACAGTCCGGCGTGGGGATGGTGATCGACGAAGCCAAGATTCCGGTCAAAGCCGAAGTCAAAGCTGCCTGCGAAATCCTGGGTCTCGATCCCTTATACGTTGCTAACGAAGGTAAATTGGTATGCATCTGCGACGCCGCTGCCGCCGGCGACTTGTTGGCGGCGATGCGACAGCATCCGCTGGGTCGCGACGCCGCTATAATCGGCGAAGTCATTGCCGACCCGCACGGCTTTGTGCAGATGACCACGGCTTTCGGCGGACGGCGTATCGTCGATTGGCCGGTCGGTGAGCAGTTACCGCGCATCTGCTGATGCCTGGCAAGGCGATTCGGGCGCGGGGGGTAGTGCAAGGCGTTGGTTTTCGTCCGACGATCTGGCATTTGGCCCGGCGGCATAGTTTGACGGGTTCTGTGTGGAACGACGGCGAAGGGGTGATGATACATGCCTTCGGCGACGCGCAAGATCTGAGCAACTTTGTGCAACAAATTGCCCTGCAGTTGCCGCCCTTAGCGCGCTTGGATAGATTGGATGTCGATGATTTACCGGGCGCTGCACCCGATGAGTTTACGATAGTAGCCAGTCGGCAAAACAGTATCGACACACCCATCGCCGCAGATGCCGCGACCTGTCCGGAGTGTTTGGCGGATATTGCCGATCCGCACAATCGCCGCTATCGATATCCCTTCACCAATTGCACCCATTGCGGCCCGCGCTTATCGATTGTATGCAGCGTGCCCTATGACCGGCTAAATACCAGTATGGCGGCATTTCCCATGTGTCCGCACTGCCAACAGGAATACGACGACCCCACCGACCGGCGCTTTCACGCGCAGGCCAATTGTTGCCCGGCGTGTGGGCCGACATTGTGGTTGGAGGATCATCAAGGGCAGACTTTGGCAGCCGATGATCCGATTGGCCGTAGCGCCGAATTGATCCGCCAAGGTTGTATTGTCGCCATCAAAGGTCTGGGAGGCTTTCATCTTGCTTGCGACGCGACTAATGCTGGGGCTGTGGATAGACTTCGGCAGCGAAAGCGCCGTTATGCCAAACCGTTTGCGTTGATGGCAAGGGATGCGGCTATGGTTAGTCGTTATGCCTCCATCGGTCCTCAGGAACTGTCAGCCTTGCAGCATCGCGCTGCGCCAATTGTGCTGTTACCAGCGCAAGGCGAACAACTCGTGCCCGGAGTCGCGCCCGATGACGACAAACTCGGTTTTATGTTGCCTTACACGCCGCTGCATACCTTGCTGATGCAAGAACTGGATGTCCCTATTGTCTTAACTTCCGGCAATATCAGCGATGAGCCGCAATGCACCGAGAATGCCGAAGCACAGGAAAAACTCGCAGGTATCGCCGATTACTGGTTAATGCATGACCGCGATATCGTCAATCGCCTGGACGATTCGGTCATGCGTTTGATGGACGGCCATATGCGTATGTTGCGCCGGGCGCGCGGCTATAGTCCGGAGGCATTACGATTGCCAATCGGTTTTGAGCGGGCAAGCAATATTCTGGCGTTGGGCGCCGAGTTGAAAAACAGTTTTTGCTTACTGAAAAACGGTCAAGCGATTGTCAGCCAACACATCGGCGATTTGGAAAATGCCGCTGTGCAGCAAGACTACCAACAAGCCGTCGATTTATACAACAAGCTGAGTGACTTTCGTCCGGATCAGCTGGTTGTTGATAAGCATCCCGGCTATCTGTCTACTCAATACGGCCAAACTTTGTCATCGAACGAGGCGATCGAACTTATCAGTGTTCAGCACCACCATGCCCATCTGGCAGCTTGTTCGGCGGAACATGGGGTAGGTTTGGATGCGCCGCCGGTGTTGGCGGCAATTTTCGACGGCCTGGGTATGGGCGAAAATGGCGAGTGGTGGGGTGGCGAGTTTTTGTGCGGCGATTACCGCAGCTGCAAGCGGCTGGGGCATTTTCAACCCATCGCAATGCTGGGCGGTACGCAAGCGATGCGTGAGCCTTGGCGGAATACTTATGCGCAATTGCGGCATTATTTTGACTGGCAAACTTTGCAACGCGATTACGCGGATTTGGACATCATGCAGTTGTTGGTCGGTAAACCTTTGGCGACCCTAGATACGATGCTGGCAAAAAATCTCAACTCGCCGCTCAGTAGTTCCTGCGGGCGCTGGTTTGACGCTTTTGCAGCCGCTTTGGGCTTGCATGCCGAACAAGTGCATTACGAAGGCCAGGCGGCGATTGCGATGGAAGTACTGGCGACGCCGGTATTTACCAAAGAGCAGTCCTACCCACAAGCCTGGGCTGTTGCCGACGACGGCAGCCTGGCGGTATTAAGTTGGCACGGCTTGTGGAAAGCGGTACTGAAAGACCTGCAAATCGGCACCGACAAAGCCCGCGTCGCTGCCCGTATCCATCACAGCCTGGCCGCCGCGACCGTCGATGTGTTGAATGGCTTGAGTGGCCAAACCGGCGCGAATAGTATTGTTTTAAGCGGTGGCGTATTTCAAAATCGCTTGTTACTGGAAGCTGTGAGCGAGCAATTGCGCCAACGGGGTAAAACCGTGCTGTCCCCGCACTGCTATCCGGCAAATGACGGCGGATTGTCTTTAGGAGAGGCCGTGATTGCGGCGGCGGTGCGCTGACTGTTTGGATTGTTGAATCTTGTTATTTGTACGAATGAACGAAACTGCTTATCTGCTGCGTAGCCTCAATAACGCCAAGCGCCTATTGTCAGCATTAGAACGCTTACGTAAAGGCGAAATTCAGGAACGCAGTCTGCTTGAAACCGACGATGCCGATTAAGTTTGCGGACGAAGCCTGGGAAGATTATCTGCACTGGGAACAGACCGACAAGTGCATGTTGAAACGCATCACTACCTTGCGAAAACACATGTAACGCCAACCTTTTGAAGGTTTACGCAAACCAGAACCGCTAAAACACGGACTGACTGGCTTATGGTCGCAGCGCATCGACGAGGAATAGCGGCTGGTTTATGAAATATAAGGCGACTGTATTGCGGTGGTACAGTGTCGGTACCATCACTAATTGGCTGCTAAACCTGCTTCTCAAACACCACTTCAAATCTACCAAAACGCTGCAAAATCGCTGGCAACAAGAGCAAGTTCAACACCGTCGAAGAGGCCAAGCCGCCGATGATGATGGCGGCCATCGGCCCCATGATTTCCCGGCCCGGATTATCGCTGCCTATCGCAATCGGCAGCATGGCCAGCGCGGTGACTAATGCAGTCATCAGAATGGCCGGCAGGCGTTCCTGGGCACCGCGGATCAAGGTCTCGGTTGACCAAACTTGGCCTTCCAATTCGACTAAGTGCCGGTAGTGCGAGATTAGCATGATGCTGTTTCGTACGGTGATGCCGAACAAGGTGATAAAGCCAACGTAGGAGCCGACCGACAGTGTGGCGTCGGTGACCACTACCGCTGCTAACCCGCCCAATAAGGCAAAGGGGAGGTTCAGCAAGGTCAGCAGCATATGGCGCAGGCTACCCAAGGCGATGAAGACAAAAATCAGCACACCGGCACCGGCCAGCAGAGCATGGATGATTAGCGTTTCGCGGGCCTTGGCTTGTTCCAGCGCCGCGCCGATAAACTCCGGGTAACTGCCGTCGCGCCAATTCAGCTCGTTTTGTACCCGCTGTTTCAGTTCCTTCATGAAGGCGTCCATGTCGCGGTTTTCGACCTTGCATGTCACGGTCTGGATACGTTGCGCGCCTTGATGCAGGATATTGTAGCGACCTTCACCGTGGCGAATCTCCGCCACTTCGCTCAGCAGCACCCGCTGGCCTTCGCTGTTTTTTAAGGGTAGCTGAGCCAAATAATCCGGCTGACTGCGCCATTCAGGCGCCAGTGCCACCGCGACATTAAAAATCCGGTTACCTTTCAGATTCTTGCCGACGATACGGCCTTCGTAAGCAGTTTGCAGGGAGCTCATCACTTGCGCAGGGCTGATACCGCGAAATTTTAATTGCTCCAGATTCAATTCGACTTGCAGCAGAGCTGTAGCTGGCGGCGAGCGTAGTTGTATGTCTTCCGCGCCAGGAATGGTGTTGATCAGCGCGGCTAGCTGTTGGGCTTTATGGTCCAGTTCGGTTAGATCGTTGCCGTAGATATTGACCACCACCGGTGCGGTGTAACCGGAAATGGTCTCGTCGACTCGTTCGACTAAAAATGTGTTGGCTTCGTAATTTATGCCGGGGAATTGTTTCAAAATATCCCGCAAGTGGCCCAGCACCCGTTGCTGCTCTTGGCCGGATAAGGGGTTTAACCGCACTTCGTATTCGCTGTAATGGCTACCGTAGGTGTCTGCGCCGCGTTCGGCGCGACCGGCCCATTGCGATACCGATTCCACGCCGTTGATAGCCATGAGTTGCTCGGTAAGCAAACTGCCGACCCGGATCGATTCCTGCAAGGACGTACCCGGCACGCTGGCGGTATGCACAATAAAATGGCCTTCGCGTAGTTCGGGCAGAAATTTATGGTCCAGACCCAGAAAGGCGGCTATGCCGATTAGGCAGGTAATTGCCCCTATCACTACTAAGGCATTGAAGTGCCTAATAGCCCACAGCAATTGACGGGCGTAGAGCGGTTTAAGCCGTCGTAACACGGGCGGATCGCTATCGTCCGGTAGTTTGTTTCGAAAGAGTAAATAGCACAATGCAGGGGTCAGTGTGAGTGCGACCAGCAGCGACATCAAAATCGCCAGGATATAGGACACGCCTAGTGGAGCAAACAGCCGGCCGCTGACGCCGTCAAGGGTCAGTAAAGGCACAAATACCAAGGCCACGATGAAACTGGCGTAAACCACCGAGCCGCGAACCTCCAACGATGCATGGTAAATCACCGTTTCGGCGCTATCCGGGAAGATTTTTAAACCATTTTCGCGCAGCCGTCTAAAGATGTTCTCGGTGTCTATGATGGCATCGTCTACTACTTCACCGAGCGCAATCGCTAGTCCGCCCAGCACCATGATATTTAAATTGACGCCACATTCCAGCAGCACTATCGCCGCTGTCAGGAGTGACACCGGAATAGCGGTGGCGGCAATAAAGGCGCTGCGCAGATTGAACAAAAACGCATACAGCACCACGAGAACGAATACTCCGCCCAGCAATAAATGCCAGGATAAGTTATTCAGCGATTTTTCGATGTAATCAGCGGGTCGGAACAAGTGCGAGTAAAAACTCACGGCTTGTTGCTTGAAAATGGGTTGAAACGCGTCAAGCACCGCTTCGACTTGCCGCGATACCGATAAGGTATTAGCGCCATATTGGCCGATCACCATCATGACAATGCCGGGTTTGCCCTCGATTTGTGCTGCACTGATCGGTGGCTCCGGTCCGTAAGCGATTTGCGCCACATCGCCCAATGTCACGTTCATACCGTCCTGGCGTTTGACGATCAGTTGTTTGAATTGCTCCGGATTAGCCGGTTGGCCGCTGATCTGCAGCGTGAAGCGTTGGTTCGGGTTTTCTATGAAGCCGGCACCGTTCATTTCCGCCGCGCTGGTTGCCGCTGTGACGATGTCGTCTATCGATAAGTTGTAGCGCTGTAAGGCCGCCGGTTGTAGCTGCACCTGCAATTGCTGAATGTCGCCGCCGAAAACGTTCACGTCGGCGACCCCAGGTACGGCCAATAAACGCGGAACTAGCGTCCAGTCCACCAGACTGCGCAATTCCATAAGAGTCTTGGCGTCCGAATGCATGCCTAGGGTTAATACCGTGGCTGAGGACGAGGATAGCGGCACGGCTACCGGGATGCCAACGCCAGCAGGCAAACGTTGACCTAGACTGTTCAGGCGTTCGCTGACCAATTGCCGGTTGCGATAGACATCGCTGTGTTCGTTAAAGGTGACGGTAACAATCGATAAGCCCTGAATCGACTCGGAACGCAAGGTTTGTAAGCCGATCAGGCCGCTGATGCTATTTTCGATTTGCTGGGTGACCAACACTTCTACTTGTTCTGCTGCTAGCCCCGGTGCTTCGGTCTGAATAATGACTTGCTTCGGCGAGAATTCCGGAAAAATATCCAGGCCGGCGTTGCCCAAGCGATAAAGTCCGTAAGCGAGTAGCAATAGTGCCAAGGCTACGACGATGCCGGAATAGCGGATGGAAAAACGGACCAAAAGTGCAAGCATGAGCGACAAAAGCGATTAAATAGCGGGCTATTGTGCCTTGTCGGTCAGGTTTGGTCCATGTTGACGCAGACCTTCATCGTTGTGCTGGTAAGACTAAGCACAAGCTCGCTGGCATTTTGCGAGAGGAGTAGTACTGAAATGACTGTCCCCGCGTTAGGCGGGGATCTAAGCCATGTAGATTTTGCTAAAGATTAAGCGACTGCTTTTCGGCGGGATACGGCGATAAAGCCCAGTAATGCCGAGCCCATCAGGCCAAACGCCGCAGGCACAGGTACTGGGGTTGTGGCGGTTAACAATCTGAATTGTCCATCCCAGCTCGTCGGGCCGGTGAAATTCAAGCGGAAACTATGCAGGTTAGCGAACACTGCCGGATTAGTAAAATCGCTGAAACTGACCAGAAAATTATTGTTGCCGGTAAAATTTTGGGTGCCGGAGCTGGAAATGCCGTTGGCTACCATCTCTACATTTACGCCAAGGTCTATTGTCAGGACCTCCAATAGGATAGCGTTGCCGTGAAGAGTTAGATCAAGGGGATCGAAATTCCAAAGGATGGAGGCGCTGCCGGCAGATCGTCCGTCGTTGGATATGATCAGTTTATTGCTGCCGGAAACGATTTCGGTGGTATTGGCGTTGCGGGTTCCGGACGCTTCAGCGATAAAGGTCCTGGATGCATTGGTAAGATCGGTGCCGGTGAGCGTTGGTAATGTGTTGACAGTTGTTCCGGCACTACCGCCACTGTCAAGCACGGTTTGAGAATCGCTGAAATTATCAATCGTCAATACGCCTGCTTGGCTTTGGCTTGATAGCGCCAAGCCCAGGGTTAGTAGGATAGATGCGAGAGTTTTGGCATTCATGTTGGTAGTCCGTCGTCAGATTGGGAATGTGGCAATCAGGTGTTTGCGTTTAGGGGGGTTAAACGGTAAGCGCTTTTTGGCGTCTGCCGCTGGCAATGCCTAGCGCGCCTATGATCAATAATGCGGTTACGGAAGGTTCCGGGACTGTCGTTAGGTTGCTGAAGTCAGCGTCCCAGGCGGCATTGGTGCCTCGCAGTTTCAGTTCCAGGCTATTCAGATTTTTGAATGCCGCGGGGTTTGAGAATTGTGAGAAGTCAAACTTAATGGTGCTGGGAGAGCCTATCGCAACGCTGGCCAAGTTCTGAATACTTAAGATCGAGGTACCGTTGGCGATCATTTGAATTTGGTAGGTGGCGTCGCTAGATTCGGTAGTAAGAGCCAGCGCGTTGGCGAAAGTCGTGAAGTCGATGGCATCGAAACTGTAATAGATGCTGGCAGTGCCGGTTGAGGAACTGCTGTTGCCGACAGTTAATAAGCCATCTTCCACGAAAATTCGGGTGGTTCCGCCTGGGGTGGGGCTGGCGTTCAAAGTGCGTTGCAGATTATTTAAATCCGAGCCCGATACATTGGCGGGGCCGTTGGCGGTGTTAGTCGTGGTTTGAAAATTGGCAAAGTTATCGATCAATGTGGCCGCGTCGACCGATTGCGTAAATATGACCAGAGTCAGAATTAGTCCGAATAAGTGTATTTTCGGCATTGTAGAGTTCATGTCGATTCCTTGGTTTTAGTTGCTAAGAGTAGAGTTTATCGCGCTTAATCAGTTGGCTTACATAGCGCGTCAATATATCTAAGCATTAGTCGTACCAACTAAATTTAATCAAATATAATCAATTATTTAAATGTGAAGCGTCGGTGGTTTTTGCCCAATCTCCTGACAGCTTGGACAGCGGTTGCGACAGTTTTGGCAGGGTGTCATTTTCAGTTGTCATGTAAGGCTTCTCGGAGCTGCGTAGGAAATTCTCGCTCCTTATCTTGGCGGGTTGTCAGGATTGTTGGAGACGCTTTGCCGATCTTTTCAAAGTACGATAGCATCGTCCTAATACACTCAATTTGGAGTTCCGCTCAATGGACAGTCAACATATCGATTTGCACCGCTCCATCATCTCCTTGAGTTGTGCGCTGGATTTGGTCGGTATCGACGAAGTGAAGCATGGCAAGCGGGTGGCGATGATGGCTTGGCATATTGCCGGTAGACTTGATTGGTCGGATGCCGATAGATTGAGCATTCTCTATGCTGGCATGCTGCACGACTGCGGGGTAGCCAAGGTTCGCGAGCACCGGCATTTGACCGAATCTCTGGAGTGGGATGGTGCCGAGGCCCATTGTTTGCGGGGCGCGGAATACTTGCAAACCTGTCCGCCGCTGGCCTATCTGGCTGAGGAGGTGCGCTACCATCATACGCGCTGGGAGCATTTGCAGCAGTTGCCGCTGACGCCTCGGGCGCGGCTACGTGCCAATTTACTGTTCCTGGCTGATCGCATTGACATATTGCAAGTCCCCTATCTGGCCAGCGAGCAAATCCTGTTGGCGGCGCCAAATATCGTCGAACGATTGGTAAGCTATTCTGGATCGCTGTTTGCGCCTGAATTGTTGGCAGCCTTCTCGGAGTTGGCGAAAAGTCAGGCATTCTGGTTGGCAATGGATCCGGATTATCTGGATGAAGATCTGCGTGAATTAGGGCGCGACTTGCCCTCGGTGGACTTGGCTTATCCTGCTCTGCGGGAATTAGCGCGGCTGTTCTCGAGAGTGGTAGATGCCAAGAGCCCTTACACTGAACAGCATTCGGAACGCGTTGCGCAGATTTCCAGGCAATTGGCTTTGGAATTGGGTGTGACGGGTTGCGATCTGGAGCAGGTGGAAATTGCCGGTTTATTACACGACATTGGCAAATTACGGGTGTCCGAGGACATCATCGACAAGCCGGGTAGCCTTAACGCCGAAGAACGGGCCTGCATGCAACGGCACAGTTACGATACTTACCGAATCTTACAGCGGGTCTTTGCCAACTCTAAAATTCCGCAGTGGGCTGGATTGCATCATGAAAATCTGCGCGGCGAAGGTTATCCGTTTAAGACCGTAGGCAGGTCTCTGGCCTTAGAGTGCCGAATTATTAGTGTTGCCGATATTTTTCAGGCTTTGGCGCAATCTCGACCTTATCGCGAAGGTATGCTTTTGGCCGATATTATCGAGCATCTGCGGCAACGTGTTGCTGAAGGGGTATTGGATAGCGAAGTAGTCGCCAAGCTGATAGACAATGCAGACGTCTATTACGAATTGGCGCAAGGTTATTGCCCAATCGACTGAATCCGGCAACGAAAGCAGCGTACTTGCCCGCAAAACTGAATAAACCCGTATGGGCCCTGAGAGAGCGCCTTGTGAAAAGGTTTGCTGAAAGCCGACAATAAAAAACCGGAGACGTCGTTATCGCCTCCGGTTTTTAGCTATCAGAAATGCACTTGCGGATTATGCTTGGCGTTGTCTTCTGGTGTTAAATCCTAGTAAACCTACCAGGCCGGTACCCATCAACCAAGCGGCGGCAGGAACAGGTACTGAGGTGATCGGACTACCACCGCCATTGTTGCCGTTCAGGCAATACTTTACGTATAGTTCTGCAGCTTTGAAATAGTAATCTTTGCTACCGCTATCCTTTACGCCCAGAACGGCGGTTAGTGTGGCGAAGCCGGTTGTAGATAGGAAGTCTCGAACATCCAAGCTGATATATTTTTTGTAGCCGTCGACTTCGCTCCAGTTGCTAGAAATGTTGGAGCCGTTAATAGAGGTGATTCGGGCGTATTCTCTTTTGTCTTTTATTATGCCGTTAGAGTTGGAATCGTCTACGGACGTGGAATCGTCACGCAACCATATTTTCAGCAGGGCGCTACTGATATAGGTAGTATCCAACTGATAATCGAAGTTAAGGGTATAGCTATCGTTTGAGGTATCGCTATCGGCTTTGGAAATCAGCGTGCCATTTTTGCCACCAGATAAGGTCAGGCTCAGTTTTTCTAAATCGCAAGACGGTTGGTTGCCGCAGTTACCGTGTCTGGACTCGTTTTCGCGTTCGTGTTCAAAATCGTTGGAAGCCAAGGCGGAGGAAGTGACCAAGGCCGAAGATAATAGAATGGAAGCAGTAAGTAATGTTTTCATAGCAAATACCCAGAACTAGTTAATGGAAATGTATTAGTAACGATTGGATGCAGAAGCAGCGGAAGCTGTATGCGGCTAATCATCTGGCAATCAGTGTATCCGGGTATGTAACGTCGTTTAATTGTCCGTTCGTGCCATGACAAAATTGACAGGTCTGCTTTGGATGGTTTTTATTGGGCGACTGGATTGGCCAAATAGCCCAAGGGCTGGTTGAATTTATTTGACGAGGGAGCGAGCAGGGTATTTTTTAAATGGACGAATTGTGTGCTCCTTTGCTTGCGGATGCTCGACTAATAGGGGTTTGAGCAGCACTTGTGTCTAGGAGCTTTTTTAGTGCGGACTTTAACTAACTTTGTGGTTAGTTGGCTGTCGAGAATATGTTACGGAAACCCCGCCTCGCTTTTGGAGGCGCTGGTTTCCTGCTTGCTTGTTAGATGCGCCGACGTTTTCCAATCAATCCCAATCCAGCCAGCGCCGAACCAAATAACCAAACCGCTGGCGGTATTGGCACCGTATTGATTTTGATGAATGCATTGGCCGTTAGAAAATTGCCGTTGGCCAGCGTGTCGGTGTCAGGGTCGAACAAGGGATTGAACGGGCTGCGTGCGAATAAATCGTATGTTAGTACAATCTGACCAAAGATGGTGCCCTGCGCGGCATCGCTAGCAATTCTGAAACTACCAATGCCGGTTTGGTTGGCAAAATCGAACGTTTGTCCCCATGCCGAACTGGCACCAGTACCCGACCCTACCACGAAGAAATTTTCAGGTGCGCTAATAAAGTCCGTAAACGTGCCATGGGTTGTTGATGATTGGAATTCTGCGCCGGTCACCACCAAGAAGTTTTCGGTGTTTGTGAGCAGGAATCCCCAGCCAACTGTATCGCCAGGTTCACCTTCGATTAAGCCGGTTGTCGGCTCCAATTGCAGTGATGTCGAGGCTTGGGAAGTGGGAAGAATAAGCAATAAGCTTGTTAATAGGATTACGCATTTTATCATGAGGTGATCTCCGAATTTCCGACTAACGGAATTGATTGGTTAAAGTTTTCGATCCCGTTACTTCGCCGCTGTTGCTGCTAAATGGGATGTTGACCTTAAATTTGGCATTGTTGGGGCAACCGCTGAAATTGATGGTGGTGGTGCCGCTTACCTGAGCTCCGGCCTGGATATTACCAACACCCAAAGGGAAACTAGCTGGAGCCGTGATCACTGGTCTACAGTTACTCCCCGGTAAAGGTGATAAAACTAAATTGTCGATTTGGGCATTTTCGGCCGAGCATCGGCTACTGTTGGCCAGCGTAATTGTCCAAATGCGGGCATTCTGCGTACCGGATTTTTTACTGATAACTGCCGATAGTTCGGGTAAACCTCCCACTTCGCATTCGGCTGGATTCTCGATGAACCTGTCGGAAAAGTCGGTTTTGGCGTAGTCATAGACGACAAGATTGTCGAGGTATGCTGTAGGTTGGGCAAACCGGCTATAGGCATGGTGCCCAAGAATTTTGACTGGATAATTGTCTTGAAAAATGCGGCTGATAGCGGCACTGTACTTCGCCACGATCAGGCCATCTCTGTAGATACGCATTCGGTCGGTGGTTCCTCCAATGCCATTAATATCCCATACGAAAGTCTCGTGGACCCAGGTTCCGACGGGCACTGTATCCCAACCCAAATCATTAATCTGGTGGTCGGCCTGACCATCAAATATAAGGAATGTCATTCCCCCCGACCATGTATAACCGTCTGACCAGGCGGCGTAAATTCCGGGGGTTGGCACGCCGTCATAGGGCTGACAACCAAAGATGCACAACAAAGGAGATTGGAAAGGGATGAATTTTTGTATACGTTTCTGGATCCATACGGCTACCGTACCCTTGGACCTATCAGGGGCGTAGAATTTGTCAGGACTCATAGTCAAGTAGCCGCCCCCGCCGACTTCTCCACCCGTGGTTGCCAGCGCGTTCCCAAATTTACCCGGCACATAAAGCACTCCACCTTGAGTGTCAGAGTGTATGCCGAATCCCTCGCCTATCATGCTATTAGAAACTTCGGCATTAGCGCCAAGCTTGTTCCATAACACCACATTACCCGTTTCAGCTTGGCTGAGAACAGGTGTCAGTAAGCCCAGCAAAACCAGCAGACAAGTGACGGCTGAGATTGTTTTATGTTTAATTCGGTTCATGAGAACCTCCTTCAAGGAGTAAAGAAATGCAATTTGCCGCTACCCGCTTTGTGTTCGATCAGCCGGGGAGGGCAAGTAGACGTTTAGAGTTGTTGTTTAAAGAATGAGGGTTAAGCAGGACGCCATTGCCGGCAATCCGCCGAAAAAAGCCAATATAGACGTCGAAATAAGTTGTATAAATTATAAGGTAATTAAGTAACGATAACTAGTGATTTAATTCAGCGGCTGAAAGCCGGTCTGGTTTGCTGTCTCTGCTTAGTGCTCGATTGGTCAACAAATACGATGCTGCCGATATTGCTGCAGAGCCGGGTATAATCTGCGGCTATTGTTTGTAACCGCCGTCCGCCATGTCCGAAGACTATTATTTCACCCCCGATCACGCTGTTGAGTCCTTAAAAGTGCCGCCGCATTCCATTCAAGCCGAGCAATCGGTGTTGGGTGGCTTGATGCTGGATAACCAAACCTGGGATTCGGTTGCCGACAAGGTTATCGAGACAGATTTTTATCGGCGCGATCATCGATTGATTTTCCGTTCGATCGCGCAGCTAGCGGAAAAGCAAGATCCCTTTGACGTGGTGACCTTATCGGAGGTGCTGGAAACGACTGGTGAATTGCAGGATGTAGGCGGTTTGGCGTATTTGAGTACGCTGGCGCGGGATACGCCGAGCGCGGCCAACATCGTGGCCTACGCCAATATCGTTCGCGACCGTTCAGTGCTGCGGCAATTGATTCATGTCGGTACCGAGATTTCCGATTCCGCATTTACCACCGAAGGCCGCGAAACAGCCGATTTATTGGAAAACGCCGAGCGGCGGGTGTTTGAAATTGCCGAGCAGCGCCAGCGTGGTCAGGGTGGGTTTAGCTCGATCAAGTCTTTGCTGGCTAAGGCTGTGGATAAAATCGAAACCCTGTACGAACTGGATGGCGATATAACCGGCGCCAGCACTGGCTTTACTGATCTAGATGAAAAGACCTCTGGTTTGCAGCCAGCCGATCTGATCATCGTTGCGGGTCGGCCGTCGATGGGTAAAACCACGATTGCGATGAACATGGCCGAAAATGTCGCGCTGAAAAGTGGTATGCCGGTAGCCGTATTTAGTATGGAGATGCCAGGTGAATCGCTGGCGATGCGGATGATGTCGTCGTTGGGGCGGATTGATCAGCATAAAGTGCGGACCGGCAAGTTGGATGACGATGATTGGCCCCGTCTGACTTCGGCGATCAATTTGTTAGCCGAGACCAAACTGTTCATCGACGACACCCCGGCGCTAACACCGACCGAAGTGCGCTCGCGTGCCCGGCGCTTGACTCGCGAACATGGGCAGCTGGGTTTGATCGTACTGGATTATCTCCAACTGATGCAATCACCCGCCAGTGGCGACAACCGGGTACAGCAGATTTCCGATATTTCTCGGGGCCTCAAAGCGCTTGCCAAAGAGCTAAATGTACCGGTTATAGCCTTATCGCAGTTAAACCGAAATTTGGAGCAACGCCCCAACAAGCGGCCCGTCATGTCCGACCTGAGAGAGTCCGGAGCCATTGAGCAGGATGCTGACTTGATCATTTTCGTATACCGGGATGAGGTTTATCATGAAGATAGCCCGGATAAAGGCATCGCCGAGATCATTATCGGTAAGCAGCGAAACGGCCCATTGGGCACAGTGAGGCTGACGTTCCTAGGGCAATACACCCGTTTCGAAAACTTCGCCGGTGTCTATAGCGGAGTGGAGGACTACGAATGATGCCGGCGGCCTGTGTGCGTCTGGATTTGGAGGCGGCACGCCATAACCTTGCGCAAGTTAAACGTTATGCGCCGGACAACAAAATCATGGCGGTAATCAAGGCGAACGCTTACGGGCATGGCATTGATCGCATCGCTGGCGCATTAGATTTAGCTGATGGCTTTGCAGTCGCACGGGTGGATGAAGGTGTTAGGTTACGTAAGGCCGGTTTCAAGCAGCCCATCACCGTGTTGCAAGGGTTTGTCTGCGTCGACGAATTACAGCAATTGTTGAATTTTCAGTTGACGGCGGTGATTCACACCCCTCAGCAAATCGCTATTTTGCAACAGCAAACCGATGTCCAGCGCAAGCTTAGCGTTTGGTTGAAAATGGATACCGGTATGAACCGTTTAGGTTTTAAAGGCCCCGATTTCAATATCGCATATCAGCAATTGCGTGGTTGCGCACTGGTTGAACAACCGATCAATTTGGTGACCCATTTCGCCAATGCCGATGATTTGCTGGATGATAAAACCCGTCGGCAAATCGATTTGTTTAATGAAGCGATAAAGGACTATCCCGGCGAATGCAGCATCGCCAATTCAGCCGGCATTATCGGCTGGCCGAATGTTCGCTTCGGTTCGGCTAAAGAGCGCGGGGGTGACTGGGTAAGGCCGGGGCTTATGCTCTACGGTTGCTCGCCGTTTGCGGGTAAAATAGGTGCGGATTTTGGGTTAAAACCGGTGATGAGTTTGCACTCACGGTTGATTGCGGTAAAGGATGTGGCTGCCGGCGAAACGGTGGGCTATAGCGGTACTTGGCAATGTCGAACCCCGACTCGCTTGGGAGTGGTTTCAATCGGTTACGGCGACGGTTATCATCGCCATACGAAAAGCGGTGCGCCGGTACTGGTGAACGGTCAGCGGGTTATGCTGATTGGCAGGGTCTCCATGGATATGATAACCGTCGACTTGAACAGCCAGCCTGATGCGCAACCTGGCGACCCGGTCATTTTATGGGGCGATGGGCTGCCGGTCGAGGAAATCGCCCGACACGCCGATACCATACCTTATACTTTGCTGTGCGGCATAACTCAGCGGGTGCAGGTTATCGAGCACAGCTTGACCGATGGCTCAGCTCAGGCCGTTACTTCCACTTCGTAACCGGCAAATTTGCGGATATTAATTACCCCTGTATCGAACAGCAAATATTGGCCTTTGATGCCTTCCAAAACCCCTGATACCAGCGGCTCTTTGTCGAAATTAAACGATTTCACCTTGCTCGGGTATTGCAGTACTGGATAGTCGAGGGTTAAGGGTTCGACATCGGTTAACCTTTGCGGCGGGCTTTCGGGAAACCGTGCAGCGATGCCTTGTAACTGCTCAGCGCATTCCTTCAGCAATTGATCGCGAATGACTGGCAGGTCCAGCGGTATGGTGTTATTTTTCAACATTTTCTGCCAGCTGGTTTTATCGCTGACATGCTGCGCCAAGGTTACTTCTATTAAGCCAGACTGATGGCGGGAAGCGACTTTGAAAATTGGTAAGGCTTGCACCGCGCCCTGATCGATCCAGCGGGTTGGCGTTTGCGATTGACGAGTGATACCTACTTTGATGCCTGATGAATTTGCCAGATAAACGATATGCGGTTGAAAGCAAAATTCCTCGCCCCAATTTGGTTCTCGGCAAGTGCCGGCGGCGTAGTGGCAGGTTTCGGGCTTCATAATGCACATATCGCACTGCGCTAGTTTGATGAAGCAGGGGTAGCAATAGCCTTGATTGAAGCTTTTTTGGGTTTTTTTAGCGCAATGTACGCAAAAAATCTGGCCGCTGAAGTGTAGCGATAGTGGCCGGCCTAATAAAGGGTTTAGTGCGATTTCCTGTTCGCCCACTGGTAAACGGTATTGCACCGGTTCGGCCAATACGCTGGTCATTTTTTGTAAACTGCCTAACACCTTGTTTAATCTCGGTAGCCCAATAACGGCGTCTATCATGACAGCGTTTCCTGCTTAGTCAAAGAGGAAATGATGTCACTTATGCGAGCAGTCCCCGAGGGTAATATTCCAAGAATTAACTGAAATTCCGGTCTCTAGCGATCCGATTAGCTAGCTGCAGAGAACTTAAGCTTTTTTGCCCGGTACATGGCGTTGTCGGCCCGATTGAGTAAGTCGATACTGCTTTGTCCGTCGTGATGATAGATGGCCGCACCTATGCTGGCGCTGATCGAAATCACTTTGCCGTTGATTATGCAAGCTTCCGCCAGCTGAGTCTGGATTTTCTCTATTACTGCCGCCACGCTGCTGTCAGCATCGACGTCGCCCAGCAATACCAAAAATTCGTCACCGCCGTAGCGGCAAGCGGTGTCGCCGTAGCGAATACACGCCAACAAACGTCTCCCAACTTCTTTCAGCAAAAGATCGCCTGCCGAGTGACCGAGTTCGTCGTTAATATTTTTGAATTCGTCCAGATCGATAAATAACAGAGCAACGGGTCTCTGTTGGCGATCTGCTTGCGCCATGGCCTGTTGTAGCCGGTCTAGCAATAAAATGCGATTGGGTAGGCCGGTCAACTCGTCGTGATGGGCGCAGTGCAGCGCTTGTCTGTAGTTTTCGTTACTTTCCAATAATTGTTGTTCCAACGATGTACGTGCAGCGGTCAATGATTCGATTTGCCGTTGAGCGTTTTGCAACTGTTCTTGACTGATCGCCAGGGCGCGTTCCAATGCGCTAATCTCGGCGCGGGATTGGTTCAATTGGCAACAGTCATTTCTGATCTCGCACTGCGATATCTGGTCTAGCCAACGTTCGGCGACGACGAAGGAGATAAGACTTGGCTTCTGGGGCTGATGTCTGATTCGGTTATTCATCATTGCATCCCCATCAGAACAGATAGTGCAACAGCGCCTGAGTCGATGGTGGTCAGCGCTGAGAAAGATACGATCAAATTATCAACTGACATGGCAAAAACCTTTATGAATTGAGTGGCCGGATATCCCGATAAGTGCGGATTGTTGGCTGAATATAATCAATTCCTATGCCAGGACGTTGGGTCTTAAACGTATTGCCGGGTAACTGCTTATTTTTAAGCGGCTTAGGCGGAATTAAAACAAGGGGGGTTGAGTTGGGTAATGCGAGAAAAACATACTAACTACAGACGGTATTTCGTCAATACTACGAAATACCGTATTTATGGGCATCAATCACTTAGGTTTTCTGTTCGATAACCAGATTTTTTTGCAGCTCTTGCGGAGGTACCGGATGGGTGGGTTTTTGATACGCGGCCAGTATTTGCTTCACATAGTTGCGGGTTTCCTGATAGGGCGGGATGCCTTGGTAACGTTCTACTGCGCCTTCACCAGCATTGTAAGCGGCCAGAACCAAATCAACTTTACCTTCGAAATGTCGTAACAACCAGTGCAGATAAGCTGTGCCGCCTTTGATATTTTGAATGGGATTCCAACTGTCTTTCACTCCAAACCGTTCAGCAGTTGCCGGTATCAGTTGCATCAAGCCCTGGGCATTTTTGCCGGACAGTGCACTGGGGTTGAAAGCCGATTCGGCTTGAATCACCGCCATGATTAGTTGCGGGTCGATACTGTAAATGGGTGCAATTTCCTTGACCCAGGCTTCTACCCGTTGGCGGTTAGGGTTGGGGTCTGCAACCAGTTTAACTTCGGGCTCTGGCGCTGGCGGTTGGCAGGCTGGATCGTCACTCTTAGTCACATCGCCAAACCGCGTGAGCATTTGCTGCGCGTGCTTGTCGCCTCGCTCGGCAGCCTGCTTAAACCAATGGCTGGCTAAGGGAATGCTGCGGGCTAGGCCGCGACCGTTAAAATACATAAAGCCGATGCTGTAAGCCGATTCGGCATCGCCTTGCAGCGCGGCCTTACAATACATCTCAAATGCTTGACGATAATCTTGTTTGACGGTTCGACCATGTTCGAAATCGGCAGCGGTCTGGCGGATTTGTTGCAGATTGACCGGCGCTAAGTCCTGGGCATTGCCGATTTGGGCGGCGAGGCCTATGCACAGGGCAAATAGCGATTGGCGTTTCAAGTTCATAAAATTCTCGTTCTGTATTGCTGAGACTAGGTTCTTCTAAACCTGGCCGGAAAAGGATTAGTTATTAATCCTCCAAGCTTCCAGCTACCGTATACATTGCAAGTGCTTGATCGCCCATATGGCCGAGTTTCCATGCAATTGCGCTTTATTGCATCCCGTGGGATGTTGGCAAACCTCGAAGCAGTTCCGTGGCCGCCGAGGGTGTTAGCTTTATCGGAACTCCTTCAAGGTTGGCTGCACTATACCCTCGGTTTGGCTGAGGCCATATTGCCCATTGGGGCAGGTGAGCGTGCCGAGAATATATCATAGGGTCGGTTTTGCGGCGACTTAAAGTACTGTTTTTGAGGGAGTTGTGACGGTTTTTCTGGCGCGGCGGCGGGTTTAAGGCTTGGCTGTAGAGTTAATGAACAAAACAATCTCGCGACAAAAATAACCCTGAGCTTTAGGGTTGAGGCCGGTCTAACCACTGTTTAGCTTCGCTTTACTCGAAACAGCGCGTCACTAAAAGCAAGTCAACGATCGGCGCATTTCTTACTTCAGGTGGCAAGTCAGCCCCCATATGCAAACCTAATTTGTACTAAGGACTGGCGGTCGACATTTTATGATTAGTACCCCATTTAATCTCTGCGAGACATTACGCGCATTAACCCCAGGCCGACAGACAGCAGAACAAAGCTGCCAGGCAAGGGCACAGCAGAAGTTGGTGGAACTAGTGTGACGCCGCTAAAATTGACTATCTGTAGCCCCTCGAAATCAAAAGCAAGCGCCGTGTCATATGCTTCATCTCCCCAGTTAATCACGCCAAACTCTAGAAAATACGATCCGGCGGCGTTGAAGGCATAATCTGACTTAATCCATCCGGTCGGACCGCAGGTGTTCGCACCATCCCAGCAAATGTTACGTGAGTCACCCAATGGGCTCCAATGTGTGCCTGCCAGATCAAAGCCTATGGTGTTACCGTCATTCAAAACCGCATCGAGTTCATCCGGTAAGTTCTTGTCAAGCTGACGGTCCAACACGTTGCCCGGCACGACGTTGCCGTTTGCCGAATTGGTGCTGCGCGCAGTAAACAACCAAGCTGCAGTATTGTTGCTAGCCGCGTTGACCAAGCGCGCCCAAGCATAGTCGTCGTAACCCCGACCGTCTGTGGAAAGGTAATTGAAATGCAGTCTTAGCGTGTCATTCGCATTGACGTTAAATACGGTTGATTGAATTTTCGAGCCATTGGTTTGATTTTCGGTGCCGCGTCCTTCATCTCTGAGCGCCAGAGGTGAAACAGCATAGACCCCGCCAGATGTCGACACATAACCGAACTGGGCGTTTCCAGTAGGCGAACTTTGTACCGTGCTGTCGCCAGAAATAAGGCCCACCGCGCCCGTTGCAGTCCACGTATTACTGCTTAATGAAATAGTGGAAGCGTGTACAACTGGCATCAACAGCGCGCCGCTCAGGCCGAGGACGATCAGGGGGAAATGCTTATTTATCATGATTCTACCTTTCTAGGGCTGTATTTAAAATGCCATATGGATTGTGTTGAACAGTCGCTTGAGTCCCGTCAGGTCGTGCAGCTTAACTTTTGCTACAGGCGAAACTTGTTCTGCGGTTTATTCCGCGATACAGCTTAAACGTTCAATGTTCGGGCTGAGTTTTAAGGCAAACCCTCGTTTTAGGCATTGGCTGCCCTGACGGATTGCAAAATTAGCTGTTCCTATACATCAAAGGTCGAGTTTGCCATAATTCCAAGAACTGATCTTTTTGGGGCATGAACATTAACAAACGAATTTTGTTGGGGGTTTGCGGCGGGATTGCGGGCTATAAAGCAGCGGAACTGGTGCGCTTGTTACGCAAGCAAGGCCATGAAGTTCGTGTGGTGATGACCTCCGCCGCTCGCCAGTTTGTCACGCCGCTGACCTTTCAGGCTTTGAGCGGGCATGCCGTACATAGCGATCTGCTGGATGTCGAGCAGGAGCAGGCGATGAGCCATATCCATTTAGCCCGCTGGGCTGATATTTTGCTGCTTGCCCCGGCGACCGCCGATATGTTGGCAAAAATGGCTCACGGTTTGGCGGATGACTTGCTATCTACTCTCTACCTGGCAGCTGAATGTCCGGTATTCGTCGCGCCGGCAATGAATCAGGCGATGTGGGCTAAGTCCGTAACCCAGGAGAACGTGGCTAGATTGCAACTCCACGGAGTGCATTGTATCGGCCCAGCCGCTGGTGAACAGGCCTGCGGTGAGCAGGGTTTGGGACGGATGGTCGAGCCGGTGGATATTTGTCGGCTAGTTTTGGAGCATTCGCAACCCGGCCTACTCCATGGAATCCGGATAGTCATCAGTGCCGGACCGACCCGCGAACCACTGGATCCGGTTCGCTACATCAGCAATCGTAGTTCAGGCAAAATGAGTTATGCCTTGGCAACTGCAGCCTTATCTTGCGGTGCCGATGTCACCCTGATAAGCGGTCCGGTCAGTTTGCCGCCGCCGCCGGGCGCCAAACTTATTGCGGTGGAAACCGCCCTGCAAATGTATGATGCGGTAATATCGCATAGCCGGATCGCAGATGTTTACATTGGCGCTGCGGCGGTAGCGGATTACCGTCCCCGACAGTTGGCTGATCGCAAGATTAAAAAAGCCGGTGACATCAGCAATATAGCCTTGGTAAAAAATCCGGATATCATCGCCTCAGTGGCTGATTTGCAGCCAAAACCGTTTATTGTGGGATTTGCCGCTGAAACTAACGATCTAGAAAATTACGCCAAACGTAAGCTGCAAGCCAAAAATCTGGACATGATCGCCGCCAATTGGGTGGGGCAAACTGAAGGCGGTTTCGAGAGCGATAGCAACGCCTTGCAAGTATTTTGGCCCGGCGGTCAACAAATCCTGCCGATGACCGATAAACAGACTTTAGCCGCACAACTGCTTACCTTGATAGCCGAGAAATTGCATGAGAAAAATCCAGTTAAAAATTCTTGACCCGCGCTTGGGCCAGGAGATTGAATTACCCGCTTACGCGACACACGGCTCCGCGGGACTGGATTTACGCGCCTGCCTGGATCAGGCCTTGACCATTCTACCTGGGGAGACCGCGTTGATACCCACCGGTCTAGCTATTCATATCGACGATCCACATTTAGCTGCGGTCTTGCTGCCGCGTTCCGGATTGGGTCATAAGCATGGCATCGTGCTGGGCAATTTGGTGGGCTTGATCGACTCCGACTATCAGGGGCAGATTTTTATTTCCTGCTGGAATCGCGGCAATAGCGCTTTTACCGTTGAGATAGGCGAGCGCATTGCGCAAATGGTATTTGTGCCTGTGGTGCAGGCAGAATTTGAATGTGTGGCCGATTTCGATGAAAGCCATCGCGGTAGCGGCGGCTTTGGGCACAGCGGTCGTCACTGAGCGGAGCCTCTAAGCATGGGACGCATTTTTAGCATAGTGGCCGGCATTTCGGTATTGATGGTGTTATTGGCTGGCGGCGGCGCCTATTGGTTTTCCTCGGCCCAAGTCAGGGAAACCCAACAAGCCAGCACCACAGCCATTGCCAGCGGCATGACCGTCAGTATCGCCAGCCAAATTGAGACTTTACAGCGGGTGATTGATGGCCTGGCGCAAGCGCCGGATGTGGTGGCGGTGCTTGCCAACGATAGCAGTAATCAAGCGGCGCTTGATAATGTAGCCATCCGGCTACAGAACGCGATTCCGCAGGTCATGCGGGTAAGATTGTTGCCCGCAACGGTCAGCGAGCCGGATCTGAGCCAATTGCCGAATATGGGCTTTGCCGATGTAGAAATGGTGCGAGCCACACTTACCGCAAAGCAAAAGCCCTTTGTGCAAGGTGAGGGAGAACACCGGCATTTGGCGATGACAGCGGCTGTCAGCCAAAATCAGCAGGCAATCGGCGTAATTTTGGTCAGTTTGAAACCTGATTTGTTGCAACAGCTGATTACCAAGACTACCGTCAGTAATGGCTATGTGGAGATCAAGCAAGAACAAGCCGTATTGGCCAGCGCTGGCCTTGCGGAGTTGAAGAACGAGGAGCCGCAAGTGATGCCCTTGACTAACAGCCGATGGTCATTGGAGCTTTCAATAGGCGGCGGCACCAGTGCTGGGGATATCGTTTTGTTCTCCTGCATTATCCTGATTCCCGCCTTGTTAGGCTGCTTAGCGTTTTTTGTCGGTTATCGAAAGTTGGCCGATTATCTTCATCACGATCAAAGCAGTGTTTTAAAGGCCGCCAAAGACATGATGACCGGCAAGCAGGTGGGACACTATCCGGTACAGCTCGACGAAATGCGCCCCATCATTTCCACCTTGGCCCAGTTTAAGCGCATCCTGGAACAAGAAAAAAGTCCGAAGAATGCCGCCGAAGAATTGGGCGACTATGACTTTTTTGACGAGTCATTCGACATCGATTTTATCGAAGAGTCGCCGAAAACAGCGGGACAGTACGCCAGTGTGCCGGTGAGTCTGGCGACGGCGCCGATTAATCTCGGCGAATCGATAGCGCTCGGTGCGGCAGCATCCGCAGAGCAATCGACGCCCGTCGCCGTTGCGCCGCCGGCAGGCGAGTCTTTTGCGGATGTTTTTCGGACTTACGATATTCGCGGTATCGTCGGCAAGGGATTGACCTCGGAAACTGTGCTTAATATCGGTCGGGCTTTAGGTAGCGAAGCCAGGCAGTTGAATATCAAAACTATCGTCATGGGCAGGGATGGACGGTTATCCAGCCCGAGTTTGGCGGATGCCTTGGCAAAAGGCATTACCGAAGCAGGTTGCGATGTGTTGAATATCGGCTTGGTGCCGACGCCACTGCTGTACTTTGTCACCCAGCATAGCGAAGGTCGCAGCGGTGTGATGATTACCGGAAGCCATAATCCAGCAGACTATAACGGCCTAAAACTGGTTTTGAATGGCGAAACCCTATCCGGCGACAAGATACAACTCCTAAAAAAACGCATCGAAGCCGGCGACTTTAGCGAGGGACAGCCCGGTTCCGTTGAGCTGAACAGCCTATTCAGTAACGAATATATCGGCATGATTTCCGACGATGTGCATTTGGTCAGGCCGATGAAAGTGGCTGTCGATTGCGGCAATGGAGCTGCCGGACAGTTGGCGCCGATTCTGTTGCGTACCATGGGTTGCGAAGTGATCGAGTTGTATTGCGATATTGACGGCAATTTCCCCAATCATCATCCCGATCCCAGCAAGCCGGAAAATCTGGCTGACTTGATTAAGGCCGTGCAGCATTACGAGGCGGATATCGGTGTGGCCTTTGATGGCGATGGCGACCGGATCGGCGTGGTCGATTCCGGCGGCAAGATTATTTGGCCGGATCGGCAAATGATGCTCTATTCCCGTGATGTGTTGGCGAATAAGCCCGGAGCGGAAATTATTTACGATGTGAAATGCTCCCGGCATTTGCACGATCAAATTGTTAAGCGCGGCGGACGGCCTTTGATGTGGAAAAGCGGTCATTCCCTGATGAAAGCCAAGCTCAAGGAAACGGCTGCAGCACTGGCAGGCGAGATGAGCGGGCATATTTTCTTCAATGACCGTTGGTTTGGTTTCGATGATGCCTTATACGCTGCTGCGCGCTTGATCGAAATTCTGTCTGGCGACATGCGCAGTAGTAGCGATGTGTTTGCCGATCTGCCTGACAGTATCAATACACCGGAACTGCATGTCCCGATGGCCGAAGGCGAAGGAGTGCGCTTCGTGGAACAGCTATTCAGCCAGGCAAGGTTCAAGGACGGCAAAATTATCAATATCGACGGTATGCGTGTCGAATTTGCCGACGGCTGGGGCTTGGTCAGAGCGTCCAATACCACACCGGTCTTGACTGTGCGTTTCGAAGCCGATAGCCAGGATGCCATGCAGCGAATTCAAGCTCAATTCAGACAGCTGATGCTGCAAATCAAACCCGACATCAAACTACCTTTTTAAATGTTAGCGATTATGAAAGAAAAAAACGCGCACCAGATTGCCCACGTTCTTATCGAAGCCTTGCCTTATATTCAAAAATTTAAGGGCAAAACCGTTGTGATTAAATTCGGCGGCAATGCGATGATCGACGATGCATTGAAACAGAGTTTCGCCCGTGACATCGTGTTGATGAAGCTGGTGGGAATCAATCCTATCGTGGTGCATGGCGGTGGTCCGCAAATTGGCGATTTGTTAAAACGCTTGGGTAAAACCTCTGAGTTTGTCGACGGCATGCGTGTTACCGATAGCGAAACCATGGATGTGGTCGAAATGGTGTTGGGCGGTCTGGTGAATAAAGAGATCGTGAACATGATCAATATGCAAGGCGGCAAAGCCGTCGGCCTGACCGGCAAAGACGGAAATTTCATCCACGCCCGTAAAATTAATATGACTAAGGCTGGCGCGACTTTGGAGGATGCGCCGGAAATTATCGATCTGGGTCATGTCGGCGAGGTCAGCAGCATCGATCCGGCCGTGGTAGAAATGCTAGGTAATAGCGACTTTATTCCGGTGATCGCGCCCATCGGCGTGGGTAAAGACGGACACTCCTATAACATCAACGCGGATCTGGTCGCGGGTAAGGTAGCGGAAGTATTAAAAGCTGAAAAGCTGATGCTATTGACCAATATCCCCGGCATTATGGACAAACAGGGTAATTTGCTGACTGGCCTGACCTTGACTGATATTGATAATCTGATCGCTGACGGCACTATTTCAGACGGGATGATCCCGAAAACCCGCTGCGCGACCGATGCGCTGAAAGGCGGCGTCACGAGTGTGCATATTATCGATGGGCGCGTCGATCACGCGGTGCTGCTGGAACTGTTTACTGACCAGGGGGTTGGAACCCTATTGTTGCGCCGCTAGGCTGGACTGAATAAAGGGAGCAAAGGCTTGACGAATGCTCTGCGCCTTTGCTCCTGAACATAATTCGTTGCCTATGCTGGATTGGCGGCAGCGGATGTCAAGAAATATCTGCAAAGTGTTGTTATGCTCTAGCAGCGATACCGACAGACTTAAATCGTCGTCTTTCTGTGGTGCCGCGCGCATGATAAGTTTTTCGCTTTCAACGTCTTGGCCGGTGGTCGAGTGTGCTGCGACAAACTCTGCGGCGATGATCCAGGCTTTTTTGCATTGCGCAGGGTCTTCACAAACAAACAGGCCGAGTTCGTTTCTGGCGTTGCTGGCCGCTAGACTTTCCCCATTGTTCGGTTTGCCCTCGTTGTTCGGCTGGGTGAGAAACTGAAAGCGAGCAATGTCTGCTTTAAATTCTTTTTCGGTGGTTTGTCGGTCTTGTTGGTGACGCAAAAGTTCCTGTTTGCCCGCATCTATCTGTTGTTTGCTGGCGGCGATATCCGCCAGTAACTTCGGCGGGATCTTGCTGCCACCGCGCTCAAGGTTGGCGGCTTGTTGCTGTTGCTGCTGCAATTGCTGTTGAATGCGCTCAATATTGCCTTCAATCACTTTTTGTCCGGCATCAAGGGAGGCCATCTTATTGTTCAAGGCTTTATTCATATCTTCGACGCTACGAAAAGTGCTCAGCAGGACTTTGTCGTTGGCATTTTGCTTGGCAATGATCTTTTCTTGTTCTTTTCGCAGGGCATCCAGTCGTTTTTGTTGAGCGATTTGCTCAGCGGTTTTGGCTTTTTCCAGCACATCGAGTACGCGAGCTTTCTCGCTCAAGGTTTCCCGTTTGTGTTTTACCTGGTCGGGCGGCACTTGGTCGGAGAAATAGACGTTGCCGTTTTCATCTACCCAACGGTACATTTTTTTGGCATAAGCCGGTTCGGCCATTGCAAGCAGCAAGGCTAGAGCCAATATGGGTGTGCGGTTGATGGCGACCTGTCGCATGGGCAAAATACTAGCTGAGACTTAGCCCAGTAGGCTGACCAATTGATGCAGTGGCGGCAAAATCATCATTTTTGCCAGTTGCAACAATACCAACGCTAACAACGGCGATAGGTCTATTCCGCCCATATCGGGCAATACCTTACGGCACACGTTCAGTAGTGGGTCGGTCAAACTGAACAAGATCGATGAAGCGGATCCGTAACTGCCGGGGGCGAACCAACTCAGGATGGCGCCGGCAAAAATGGCGTAAACGAAAATATCGATCAGCATCTTCAATAAGTCGGTAAACGACAATAGCGTCAACGCGACGAAACTGACCGACAGACCTTTAATCGCCAATATCGAAAAGTTGGCGATTATTTGCAGCAACAATGCCAGCACTAAGGACGAACTATCGATCCGGCCAATCGAAGGAATAAATCTGCGCATGATCCGCAATGGCGGATGGGTGATTTTTACCAAGAATTGCGAAACCGGGTTGTAAAAATCTGCTTGGGTCCATTGCAACAAGAAGCGCAAGGCCACCGCTAAAATATATAAAGAAAACAGTGTGTCGATCAGGAACACTATCGGGTCGGTCATGTAATTACTGCCCATTAGTCGGCTCCTAGTTGTGTTGACATTTCAATCGAACGGTCTCTGGCGGCATGCAAAGCTTTGGTAACTAGTTCGATAAAACCGTTTTGGACAAATGTTTCGATGGCTTTTTGAGTCGTACCGCCTGGTGAGGTGACTCTGGCGCGCAACTGGGCGGGCGATTCGGGCGATTCCAGCGCAATTTTGGCGGCGCCCAAAGCAGTTTGCTGAATCAGCAATCTAGCGGAACGCTCGTCCAGCCCCAATTCCAGGGCCGCTTTTTCCATTGCTTCCATCAGCAGGAAAAAATAAGCCGGTCCACTGCCGGATACTGCGGTCACGGCGTCGAGTTGACTTTCGTCGCTTACCCATAATGCCAAACCCACTGCCCGTAAGATATTTTCGGCCAGATCCTTTTGTTCTTCGTCCACATTGATGTTGGCATGTAGTGCGGTGGCGCCGGTTTGCACCAATGCCGGCGTATTGGGCATGCAGCGCACGATAGCTATCTCGCTCCCTAGCCATTTGGACAGACTTTTCTGGGAAATGCCGGCGGCAATTGATACTACCAGCGCATTTTTTTGTTTCAGGCTGGGGGCGATTTGCAAAGCAACATCACGCAGGATTTGCGGTTTAACCGCTAGCACCACTACTTCGACTTCGTTAACGACTGTCTCATTACTCGTGGTGGTATTGACCTGAAGTTGATCGGCGTGGGCCTGCAAAGTGGCCGGCGCGGTATCCGATACCCAGATTTGCTGCGCTGAATGACCGCTGGCAATCAAGCCGCTGATTAGACTGGTGGCCATATTGCCGCCACCAATAAAACCGATTGTTTTTGTTTTCATAGCTTACTGATTATTATGTTGAATCATTACGGAAACCGCTGTTTGCGGTGCATTCTACATGACAATGGTGGCGTCGCAGAGAATCTCAAGTCGGTGCGGGTGTTTGGAAGCCGATGTGTCTGGGTCTGATGCCCAGCATTACCAGTGCTAAACCGTAAATCAAGATTGCCAAGCCAATTGTTATTCCCAGATGCAAGCCTCGTTGTGAGGCGCTCCAATCCAGCCAAAGTGTTGTATCAACAAAGTAGTACAAAAACGTCGACATAAGTGCGTTGGCTGCGGCAATTCGCAGGCCATATAACAACCACTGCTCGCACGGTCGATAAACTCTGGCCTTTACTAGTCTAGCCAAGAGGAGTAGCGCGTTTAGGTAAGCGGATAAGGTCGTTGCCAAGGCGATGCCAGCATGCGCTAACGGGAATGCCAGCAGGATGCTGAATGCGATGTTCGCGGCGATGGTATACATACCAAGCCGCATCGGTGTTTGCGTGTCCTGACGCGAGGTGAAGCCTGGGACCAGGATCTTAATCAGCATAAATGCCAATAAACCCAGCGCATAAGCCATCAGACTTTTACCGGCCATGCGCACATCTTCGCTGCCGAATTCATTATATTGAAACAGCGTCGATAACAAGGGTTCCGCCAGCAGTGTCAAACCCAGCGTAGCGGGCAATCCGATTAGCAATACCAGTTTTAAACCCCAATCCAGAGCCTTGGAAAAGGCTAAGGTATCGTCAGCAGCATGATTCTCCGACAATTTCGGCAAAATCACAGTCGCCAGAGCCACACCCAAAATCCCCAGTGGAAACTCCACGAGCCGATCAGAGTAATATAGCCAGGAAACGCTACCCGAGCTTAAAAACGACGCGATCAAGGTGCCAAGCAATAAGTTGACTTGCACTACGGAGACCCCGAAAATTGCCGGCAGCATCTGTTTTAGCATGCGTTTCACGGCGGGGTCTCGGTAACCCCAGCGTGGTCGAGGCAGTAAACCCAGCCGCACAAGCGCTGGGATTTGAAACAATAATTGCATTGCGCCGGCGCCGAACACGCCCCAGGCCAAAGCCATGATCGGTTCCGCCATTAACGGCGCAAGCCAGATTGCGGCACCTATCATGCAAATATTCAGTAATACAGGGGTCAGGGCCGGAATTGCGAATTTACCGCGCGCATTCAAAATGGCCCCGGCGAACGCAACCAGTGTAACGAAAAACAAATACGGGAAAGTAATGCGGAGCATTTGCACGGCTAGTTCATACTGGTCGCCTTCCCATAAAAAACCAGGTGCGAACAGCAAAATCAGTAATGGTGCAGCAATGACGCCGATTACCGTGAATAACACCAACAGGACTGCCAAGGTGCCGGCAGTCCGGTCGATAAACAACTGTAAAGCTTCGAGACTGCCCTTTTCGTTATAATCCGATAGCGTCGGCACAAAGGCTTGAGCGAATGCGCCTTCCATGAATAAGCGGCGCAGGAAGTTCGGAATCCGGAAGGCCACGAAAAATGCATCGGTGGCCGCGTTGACGCCGAAAATATTGGCAAATAACATATCTCTGGCAAAGCCCATGACTCGTGAAATCATGGTCATGCTGCTGACGATTGCGGTGGATTTAAACAGCTGCTTGCTCACTGCAGGCCTCAGATAGTTTTTGTAAACACTAAAAATTTGACAATCATAGCATCCAAAATGATAATACTCGGTTCCAGATTAACTCAAAAGAACTGATAGACTATGGCTAATTCACCACAAGCTAGAAAAAGAGCGCGTCAGGCTGAGAAAAGCCGTATTCGCAATGCAGGACAGCGCAGCAACCTACGCACTTTCGTTAAAAAAGTGATCGCCGCTGTCAGAGCTGGCGATAAAGAACAAGCTCAAGCCGCGTTTAAAACCGCCGTTCCCGTTATCGATTCGGCCGTTAACAAAGGCCTGATCCATAAAAATAAAGCCGCTCGCAGCAAAAGCAGACTTAACGACAGACTGCGCGCGATGGCTTGATCTCGACCGAGAGTCGATAGATCAAAGGCCTATGCAACAGATGTTGCTTGGGCCTTTTTTATGTGTGGTGATTTTTATATTGCGCTGATAGCAGGCGCTTTGGTTTGAAGTCTTGCGCTGAGTCGAAATGGCTTCCTTTCGCCTAACTTTTTTGGATTGAAGTGCTTGCGGCGTTTGGACAAACTGCTAATCTGATAGCTCTCTGCTCATCAGTCCAAAGGTACTGTCATGAATAACCAAGACCAAGACAAACTGCGTTGGGGCATTCTCGGTGCGGCTCGCATTAACGAGCGCCTGTTGCCGGCGATAGTCGAAGCGTCAAATGCATCGCTGGTCGGCATAGCCAGCCGCCGCCCCGGCGCAGCAGCGCAAACTCTCGCGAAATATGCCCCTTGCCATCCGGAGATCCAGAGTTACGACAATCTGGATGCTTTGTTAAATGACGAAGAGGTTAAGGCAATCTACTTGCCGATGGCCAATCATGAGCACGCGGAGTGGACGTTACGGGCCATTGAGCATCGTAAGCACGTGCTTTGCGAGAAACCGATGGCATTGACGGTAGAGGATGTTGACGCGATCGAAACCGCTGCTCGCCGCTACCGAGTGACCGTGATGGAAGGTTTTATGTACCGCTTTCATCCGCAACATGCCCGTGTACTGGAATTGATTCGGTCCGGTTTGATCGGCGAAATCCGTTCGGTGCGCGCCAGCTACTCGTTCATGATGCGTCCGGCCCGGATGTATCGCTTGGCAGAAGATGTCTCGCGCGGCGGCGGGGCGATGTGGGATATCGGTTGCTACGCCATCCATTCGTTGCGCATGTTCTTTCAACAAGCGCCCCGCACGGTGACTGCCTTATCCAAATACGTGGAAAGCGGAGCCGACATCACCACCAGCGGCATTCTGGATTTTGGCGACGGGAAATTCGCGCATTTCGATTTCAGCTTTGAACGTGCTCGACGTTGCGAATATGAAATCGTGGGTACCCAAGGTGGGATCAAATGTCATGTAGTCTGGCAATTGCCGGGTGATGTGCCGGTAATTTCTTGGTGGACCGAAGACGGTCGGCAGTCCGAAGAGCGCTTGCCGGTGGCGAACCATTTTCGCTTGGAAATCGAACATTTCAGCGATTGCGTATTAAAAGGCAAAGATCCGGCATTATCGTTTAGCGATGCCCGCGATAACTGTCGGACCATCGTCGCCGCGCTGCAATCCGCCGCCGAGGGGCGCGCGATCAAAATTTGATTGCTTAGAAGATCTGGCCGTTGACATAGCTTATTTCGCGCCGAGATGGATATGCTTCTTAAGCAGTCTCTTAACAAGTGCCGTTCAGGTGTGGTGATCGCTTTGATAGTGCTGGCGTCAAACCTATTTCAAACCAAAGTAGCCTGCGCTACAGATGCCCCAAGCGCCAGGAAGGAATTGCAACAAATGGGTATCGACTACACAGAAACGCAATTTTCAACCTACGCAGCTGCCGGCGATATGCTTGCGGTAAAGTTGTTTCTGGATGGTGGCATGGATGTGAATGCGGGAGCTTCAGCCGCTTTGGGATTGGCCGCCGGTAGAGGGCAGTTGGAGATGGTCAAGCTATTGCTTGCAAGGGGCGCTAAGCCTTCAGCCAGTGCCTTGCAGTTTGCCCGTACCCGAGGGCATAAGGAAATTGAGGATATTTTGGTTCAGGCCGGGGCGAAGGAGTAGTCGCAGGAAACCGGGCTAGACTGAGTCCAACCCGGCGCTCTGAACTAGATTTATTTGCTAAAAGTCAGGCCATCGTTAGCGACAGCGATTTTAATCAAATCCCCTGGTAGATAGCGGCCTGACAAAATTTCATTGGCTAGTGGGTTTTCCAATTGCCGTTGTATCGCCCGTTTCAAGGGTCGCGCGCCATATACCGGGTCAAAGCCAGCCTCGCCAAGTAAGTCCAACGCCGATTCGCTGACTTCCATACCCATGTCTTTTTCTTGTAAACGTTGGTGTAGCAGCTCGATCTGTATTTTGCAGATTGCGCGAATTTGACCCTGGCCGAGCGGATGGAACACCACTGCTTCGTCGACCCGGTTGATAAATTCCGGCCGGAAATGCTGGCCGACGATTTCCATCACCGCATCTTTCATTTCCACGTAATTATCTTCGGTCGCTTCCGGCGTCATGCCTCCCGCGACACTAGCACGTCCCTGTGCGTCGCCGACCATTTCCTGAATCACGCTGGAACCCAAATTAGAGGTCATCACCACCACCGTGTTTTTAAAATCCACCGTGCGACCCTGCCCATCGGTCAAACGACCATCGTCCAGCACTTGCAATAGCACGTTAAAAACATCGTTATGGGCTTTCTCGATTTCGTCCAGCAGGATGACCGAATACGGTTTACGGCGTACCGCTTCAGTCAGATAACCGCCTTCTTCATATCCAACATAGCCGGGAGGTGCGCCTATCAAACGGGCCACCGAGTGTTTTTCCATGAACTCTGACATATCGATGCGGATCATCGCTTCTTCAGTGTCGAACATGAACTCGGCCAAAGCTTTGCACAACTCTGTTTTACCGACCCCGGTCGGGCCAAGGAACAAAAATGAACCGTTGGGCCGATTGGGATCTGATAGGCCGGCGCGAGAACGGCGAATGGCGTTGCTGACGGCTTTTAAGGCTTCTGTTTGCCCGATCACCCGCTTGCTAAGCTCTTCCTCCATGCGCAGTAATTTCTCCCGCTCTCCCTCCATCATCTTGGATACGGGGATGCCGGTCCATTTTGAAACCACTTCGGCAATTTCTTCCTCAGTGACTCTGCTGCGAAGCAAGGTTGTTTCTTGCATTTCGGCTTGTGATGCCAGATCCAGTTCTTTTTCCAACTTGGGAATTTCGCCGTATTGCAACTCGGACATCCGCGCGTAGTCCTGACTGCGGCGAGCCGCTTCCAGTTCCAGACGGGCATGTTCCAGATTCTCTTTTATGGTGGCAGTGCCTTGTAGCGCGGCTTTTTCGGCCTTCCAGATTTCGTCCAGGTCTGAATATTCTTTCTCCAGATCGGCGATTTCCACTTGCAATATGTCCAGACGTTTTTTCGAAGCCGCATCGGTTTCGTTTTTCATGGCCTCGCGCTCGATTTTCAGCTGGATCAAGCGGCGACCGAGCTTATCCATGGCCTCTGGTTTGGAGTCCATTTCCATGCGGATTCGGCTGGCGGCTTCGTCTATCAAGTCGATAGCTTTATCCGGTAGCTGCCGGTCGGAAATGTAACGGTGCGACAGCATCGCTGCTGAAACGATAGCCGGATCAGTGATTTCGACACGATGATGAATTTCATAACGTTCTTTCAAGCCGCGTAAGATAGCGATGGTGTCTTCGACGCTGGGTTCATCGACCAAGACTTTTTGAAAACGGCGTTCCAACGCAGCATCTTTTTCGATGTATTGCCGATATTCGTCCAGCGTGGTCGCGCCGACGCAATGCAGTTCGCCGCGAGCCAGGGCTGGTTTCAGCATGTTGCCGGCGTCCATCGCCCCTTCGGCTTTGCCAGCACCAACCATGGTGTGCAGTTCGTCGATGAACAAAATCACTTGGCCTTCCTGTTTGGCGACATCGTTCAATACCGCTTTGAGGCGTTCTTCGAATTCGCCGCGAAACTTGGCTCCGGCGATCAAGGCCGCCATGTCCAGCGACAGCAATTGTTTACCCTTGATTCCTTCCGGTACTTCGCCGTTGACGATGCGTTGCGCCAAGCCTTCGACGATCGCGGTTTTACCAACGCCGGGTTCGCCAATCAATACCGGGTTATTCTTGGTGCGTCTTTGCAAGACCTGGATAGTGCGGCGGATTTCGTCGTCGCGACCAATCACTGGGTCCAGTTTGCCTTGCTCGGCACGTTCGGTCAGATTGATAGTGTATTTTTTCAGGGCTTGGCGCTGATCTTCGGCATTGGCATCGTTGACGTTTTGGCCGCCGCGCATATTTTCGATGGCTTTTTCTACGGCCGATGCAGTGACACCAGCCTGTTTTAGGATTTTTTGCAAGGAGCCGCTGGCTTCCAAAGCCGCCAGCAAAAACAATTCGCTGGAGATGAAAGCATCTTTCCGTTTTTGCGCCAGTTTGTCGGTCAGATTCAACATTCGGGACAGTTCGTTGGAAATCTGCACGTCGCCGCCAGCCCCGGAAACACTGGCGAGGCGATCAATGTCCTGGTTTAGTTCATTGCGCAATGCATTGACTTGAATACCAACCTGCATCAGTAAAGGCTTGATGCTGCCGCCCTCCTGATCGATCAATGCCAGCATCACATGCACGGGCTCGATAAATTGATGGTCTTTGCCCAAAGCCATGCTCTGTGCGTCGCTAAGCGCTTGTTGAAATTTGCTGGTTAGTTTATCCATTCGCATATTGCGTACCTCGTTGGAATATAAAGTGTTGCCGCCGAGATGGGGCGTTGAGCGGCGCTTTTCAAGCGAACCTCTGCGAATTTCCACTATTTTTTAGTAGAAATTATCGCTGTCGTTTGATGGGATCGGATGGACATCGTTGGTAGCCTTGATAAATGTTTCAAAGTACAATGTCGCCGCTCAGATGCAGATGTTGAGGGATTAAGGCCATTGCTAGTCAGCAGGTCCGGTTGTCAATATTGTCGGTCTGCGTAACCATTAGTTTTATTTTGTAGGAGTTTTAAAAATGGCAACAGGCACTGTAAAGTGGTTCAACAATACCAAAGGGTTTGGATTTATCGAGCCTTCCGAAGGCAAGGAAGATGTTTTCGTACATCATTCCGTGATTAAGGGTGAAGGCTTTAAAACCTTATCTCCAGGCCAGTCGGTTCAATTCGATATCGAGTCCGGTCCCAAAGGTCTGACTGCCGCAAACGTCCTGCCCAGATAAGCGTTAACGGTTACGGATAAAAAGGCTCTTGCTTGCAAGGGCCTTTTTTATGTCTGCAACAAAATGGATTTTTCGGTTGGTTGCGGGACAACCAAGTTATAATGCAGGCATCCTTCCTTTTTCGGTGTAACTGACCATGGCACGCGAATTTTCGTCATTAAAACAAATGGATACACCTGTCAAAGTGCTATTCACCGGCTATCTGAGTACTGTAGCGGTCGGATATCTGATGGCTTTGATCCAGATTCTGTTTACTCACGGTATGGCTGACGGCAAGTTCGGCTTGTCCATCGACGACATTGTCTACAGCTATTACGGTAACCGCTCAGGTACCATGTTAGAAACCCAGCTAAACGGGGCGATGAAGGAAAACGCTTCGGAGCAGGAACGCTTTGCCATCATCCAGTGGGTGCGCGATGGCGCGGACCAGGACGACTTTGTCGATCGCGGCGTCGACAAAATCATCGAGAACCGTTGCGTGATGTGCCACAACAAGGACGCGTCAATCCCGAATTTGAGTGACTTTAAGGTGTTGAAGGAATACACAAAGGAAGACGAAGGGGCTACGTTTAGTTCGTTGACGCGGGTTTCGCATATTCACTTGTTCGGCATCAGCTTTATTTTTATGTTTGTCGGCTTGATTTTTAGTTTTTCGGAAACCAGTACTATCAAGTACAAGTGTATCGCGATCGGCATGCCATATATGTTTTTGCTGGTGGATATTTTGTCGTGGTGGTTGACGAAGTTGCACCCGATATTCGCATGGCTGGTGATTGTCGCGGGTGGAGGTATGGCGGTGTCATTTGCGTTTATGTGGACAGTGTCGGTCGCGGAGATGTGGCTGTTTGATAGGGTTTTTCTGGATATTGACGGTCAGCCTAGACAGCAATGGAGCACCATAGTCGCTGCTAAGTTTAAGCAGGTTGGCGGAGAAGATGCGGTTAAAAAACTAGGTGAGTTATTAAAGCAAAGTGGTGTTTATGGTTGGTCGAGACTCCAGAGTCAAGGTCTACCGTTTTTGAAAGAGCTATACGTTAAAATAGTCAAGAAAGACAAATAGTTACGTAATTGTGACTGGGTAGGCAAAACCGTGCTGAGAAGTTAATGTTCCGTGCTTGGCAAGCCGATAACCGGGGGGCTATGATGCAGGCTCGATTTGCAGGAGGTGTACCATGATTAGCAACGTACTGAATAGCGCAACAAACCTGATCAGCAATGCTCAGCAAAAAGCCAGTACCGCCGCGCAAACGATCGCGAATTTGCCGGTGCAAGCCCAAGAAGTCGGGGGATCTAAAGATGTCGGATCAGCCGATTTATTTAAGCCGGTGTTGAGCTTGAAAGAAGCTGAACTGGAAACCTCAGCGGGTGCCAAAATGATCAAGGCTCACGATCAAATGATAGGATCCATTCTCGACGTAATGGCCTAGTGGCTTACGCTGACATCATAGCCCAATGCTTTGATGTCAGCGGCAAAGGCATTCATCTCCTCAATACTCAGTCTTTCAAGTTGTTCCGCTTCGGCTTGATAAGACTTTCTTGCTAGGCTGTAAAGCATGATCTGTTGCAGTTTAATACCGCCATTACTCAGTTCCCGCAAAAGCGCCAAGTAAGCCTGTTTTTCGCTGTCTGACCATGCTTTTTGATAATGTAGCATGCAGGTTTGTAATTTGGTTTGGCAAAGGCTGGTGGCAATCGTCAGGTGTTCAATTAACTTTTGCTGGCTTTGGCCGGTGTTGTTGATCAGCTTGCGGCCAGTTTCCGTAGCGCTGTCCAGTTTGAACCACAGTTCGCCATGGTACCTGTCCAATTCTGCCAGGCCAGCCTGCACTGTCGATTGGTGTATCAAACTGCCGTTGCTGATCAAGACGAATTTGCTACTTGTAAACAGGCCCGATTCCGAAGCGATCTCGCCGATTAGGCGCACCGCTTTATCGAAATCGATCAAACTTGTGGGTTCACCGTTGCCGGAGATAGCGATGTCTTTGATGACGCGGTTGTCGATTCCTACGTTAAATTGCTCGAAAAAATCACCGTGTTGCACGTAATCCAGAAAAAAACGCAACTCTTGCTCTAACAATCCAAAATCCATTTCCGGCGCATTGCCGCGCTGTAAATCGGGTACTTGACAATAAATGCAACGCCAGTTGCAGGCGTTGTTAGGATTAAAGTTAACACCTATCGACAAACCACCCGCGCGACGGGATATGACCGGATAAACGTATTTTAAGCCGGCAACGTCGCGATTGTGATTGCTTGTTGTGAGTAGCGGCTTCACTGGCAGGCAGGCGCGCAAACCGAAGCCAGTCTGCGCGGCATAGGATTAGATGCGAACAAGTACTTCGCCGCGTCCGGTTTCTGCCATGTCGCCACCATAGCGTTGCACGCGGTTAAACGCCGTGCCGCTATCGGCGAAACGGGAATTGAAGGATTTGAACGAAGCAAACAGGATGGGCAGGAAGGCGAGGGTGTGCGACCCGCAATCGTTGAAGGTGCTGGACAACTGGGGCCGATTCCATAGCAACAAAGTGCCACGCCGCATCGCATAACCCAAATAGCGACCAGTATTGCCCATCACTGCGATAGTGCCCGCCAGCATTCGCGAGCCGCAATAATCGCCCGCGTTGCCTTCGATTAAAATCTGGCCGCGGCGCATGTGATCGCCGGCGCGCTGGCCAACATTGCCTTTCACCAACACGGTGCCGCCTTTCATGCCTTGTTTGTTACCCGGTAGCGCGCCACCCAGAAAATCGCCGGCATCGCCGTCAATTTGCAATAAACCGTTTTTCATTTCACAACCAGCGTATAAGCCCGCATCCCCGCTGACATTGATCGTGCCAGATTTCATTTGCATCCCCAGATAAGCCCCGGCGTCGCCTTGCACACTGATACTGCCGCCGTCCAATTCCTTGCCGATAAAATCCAACTTGTTATTGCTGGAGGCGATGATGATTTCCTGAGTGTTCATGCCGGTGATGTAGAACAACTCGTCTACTCGACGGCGACTTTTGCCGTTTTGTAGCTCGATTGCGGCAATAGCATCCACTTCCAAACCTTGCAGCTTTTGACAAACCAGTGGCGACATATCCACGCGCTGATCGGTTGACTGTTTCAGGGTAAAGGTTAGTGCGCTCATGCCATGATCTCCTGCAAATGAAAGTGGAACGGGCCTAATTTGCCGCCGTAGTTACCGGCACTGATACGCTTGATGCCGTTGGCGGCGCCTAAATCGCATACCGCCTGAATACCAACCCGCATTGCTTTGTCGATATCTTCTTTGCTCAAGCCGTCGATGACGATTTCCATCACCGATTCGATTTCTGGTGATAGATCGGTTTTGGTTACACCTTTTAAAGTGGGACAGAAGGCGTCGTTGGTCGATGCGCCTAGCGAGGCATATTTGGAGCCGACCTTGGAGCCTGAGCGGACGACGCCGCCGGGGAAGGGCATAATCACATTCGGGATTTTGCGCATTTCTTCAATCGCCGCTTCACAAGCCGCCAAGGCTTGCGGTTGGGATTCAGCGAGCACCAGAAAGTTGCCGCCGCCGACCGCATCGACCATACCGGTCGTAGCTTCGGTGAGAAACTCGCCGTCCATCACCGGCACACGCCAATAGCGCTTGCCGCCGATTTTCTTGGCAATTTGAAAGCCGTCACCAAAATAGCGCAGGTTTTTACCTAATGGAATCGGCTTGCCGCCTTCGATGCCTGCAAACAAGGCCGAAGTCGGTGAGGTTAATACGCATTGGCCGGCACGAGTTTCCAATTGTTTGGCCAAGCCTTTGCCGCCCATCGCGTAAATCATGATAGCCACACCGGGGCGTCCGTCCGGGGTTTCGCTGGGACTCAACGCCCGCTCTATGCCGGCCTCACAACCGCAAGCAATTACCGAGGTGGCAAAGCCGGTCATGGCCTGCGCGGAAATCATCGCCCATTTTTCGTTCTGAGCCGTAATAATCGCTCGCGTCGCCTTCATTGGGAAGGCTTCGGCAAAGGTAAGGTCTATGGTTACGCCGTTAATAATCATGGTTTGTACTCATGGTTCAATGCTTTATTCATTGTGATGACTCACCTAAGCTGCTTTTGATTGAATGAATTTTAGCCGTAAGCCGTCGGCACAAAAATCAATATCGTGTACTGGCCAAACAATCGAGCGGCCATGACTGCCAACTTGCACTTGAGCAAACATAGTCGGATCTTTTAATTGGGTCATAACGCCCTGTTCCATTAAGCGTCCGAAATCGGCAATGATGGTGACATTATCGTCGTACGTTATGCTAATGCTGTAACTTTCTGAGTTAGGTTCTATAGTTTTGATATAAAACATGGTTTCACTCCAGAGGATCAATCGCGACAGGAGGTTGCAAGTTTTTACAAAGCTCCCAATCCAATAATTATTCTTCCTGATGTAATGCTGTCCATTCTAAAACCATTGATTTAACTCGTTTTGGTGCGTCGCCTTGGATAATTTTGATTGGGTTAATGGTAATTACCAATTCATACTCTCCATATTCGGCATGAAAATGCGGTGGCGCATGATCATCAAAAAACATTTTAATTAGGATGCCGTAAAACATGGAAATCGTAGGCATGGTTTTTACTCTAACTCATGGTTTTAGATCGTAGGGCGGATGCTGTGAGGTGATCCGCCAGTCATTAGTGATCATTCGGCGGAATCGCTAGCGCGTTCCGCCTTACGGACTTATTCGCTAGCAACACCACGTCTCATACCTTCTATAGCCTTTGTCTGTATAGTCACCAATGGGACGCAGTCGTTATCAAATTCTTTAGATAACTCTTCAAATCCCTTTGGGCCTTTTGTTTCAACGAGGGATGCAAATTCTGATTTTTTGGCGTCAACCATATATTTAACGGTTTCGTCGGTATGGGTAGATCTTTCAGGAGTAGAGCCGTTAGCAATAAACAGGGCAGCAGTTAATTCCCAGCCTCTTGCCTTGTTTTCAGCGTGTAATTTAGTTTCAGGCTTGTCCGCCATACTTGGCAAATCAGCTAAAAATCTAAAAAAAGCGGCACACTCGGCCATTTTTTGACCAAGCGTAAATTGCTATTCCGCTTCTGTTGAATTTTGTTGTGTTTGTTCCGCAATAACAGGTAAAGCAAATAACGAGGAAAAACCAAATAATTTAGTGCCATTCACTTTTTACTCCTTTCGCCAACTTCGTAGTTTGGCTTTAGGTAGCCTTCCAATAGAGCTCTAGCAATTGCATAACTCATTGGTTTATCCTTTGGTTCGTTTGCTTTCTTTAATAACTCCCTGGCATTAAAGTACACCGATTCAAGTTTTTCACAGCTATTGTCGTTAATGCCTGAAGTGCAACCTTTGGTATGTAATAACCGACCTGCTTTAATTTCCTGCTCCAAAAATTGTCTCGCTTTATTCATATCACTTACCTTAAATTGATCGGTTTATAAGTTGAATGAAATGACGCTTAGTCCTCGTAGCTCCGGTTAGCGATAGCGTAATCGGACACAACTCATATCCCACTGCTCAATTTCAACAACAAGGCGGTAATCAAAGCGGTTTGCAAAAAACCAGCACCGATGATCCAGCGGATCAACTCGGATTTGGATTCCGCAATGTCGCGTTGCAAATCGGAGCGCAGCACTTCTATTTTTAGTTCTAACTCTCTAATATCGTGTTTGCTCGCCAATTCATTGCGGCTGACCTGTTCCAGGGTTGCATTGACAACTTCCTGATGCAATGCCGTCAGCGTTTCCGCCAGGGCATCGGTAAAGCCGGCATCATGCAGACGCTTAACGAATGGCATGGGTATCGAAAGCCAGCGTTGTCATTATGCCGCTCCCCTAAGCGGATGAGCCGTCAAACTGCCTCTGCCATCCTCACTTATCTCATCATCACTGATTTTAAAGTTGCCGAGTTTCATGGTCAGGTATTTGTCGAAATACGGTTTCAGGTCTTTTTCGATAGACAGGTCGTAATCGGGTTTGACGATGTGGGTGGTGCCCCAAGTGACTTTGACTACTTCGCCGTCTTTCACAACCAGTTCGCCGTCCTTGAACACGTAATCCGGCTTGCTAAACATGGCTTCACGGTCGGCATTCTCGGTATAGACAGTGATGTCTGCACAATTACCTGGGCTGAGTGCGCCACGGTCGTGCAAGCCGATGATGCGGGCCGCGCCGGCGCGGGTCATGATGGCGATTTCGTTTAGCGTGTATTCACGATCGATTGATGCCAGCGTGGTCATTTTCTGCGCTTCCGGGTGAATCCTCGCTAGCATGTCGTTGCGGAAGCTACGGTCCATCAGTAGGCGAATCAAATGCGGATAGCTGGTGAACGGCGCGCCATTGGGGTGGTCTGTAGTCAGGAATATTCGCCAAGGGTCTTCGACCAGCAGGAAAATTTCCAAGCCAATAGCCCATTGCAGCGCGTTAACGAAGTTTTGGTCTTTATATTTAAACGGCACCACTCCGCAACCGGCATCGCATTCAATGTCCATGCATACCCATTTACTGGGGCTGGCGTATTTGTGGTTGGCATGCTGGCGCATGGTGTCGCCGGAGGCTGTGACCGTTTGTCCGAACAGGATTTGGCCAACATCAGCTGTGATGTTTTTGTTTCGGTTGATCGCCTCGGCAATCTGTGCGGCACCCGAGGAGAATTTGAAGTCGCCTTCGGTGCCGTAGCTGTGGAACTGAATGTGTGTCAAGTGCATCGGCAAGCCGTCGATGCCTTCAATAGTATTTAAGGTTGTTTCCAAATTGCCTGGTACTCCCAGGTTGCAACCATGCACGTGCAACGGATGAATGATGCCCAGTTCCTGCACGGCTCTCGCCAGGGTTTGCAGAATCTGTCTGGGCGTCACGGCGTAATGGCTGTTTTGTTCATCAAGATCCAGTTTGCGTTGGTTGAACTTAAACGCGCTAATGCCACCGGCATTAACCACTTTTATGCCAATACCTTTGGCCGCATTCAGTGTCCATGCTACATAATCGTTGATCGCCTTTTGATCCTGCTTGGCGGTCATCATGCGCAGCAAAAAGTCGTCACTGCCCATCATTACATAGCCGCCCTTGTCTATGATCGGCGTGTCGCCCATTTCCATATGCGCCTGACGGGCATTGATTGGCAGCACAGCAGGCTCGAAGCAGGCCGTATAGCCCATTTCGGCGTAACGATAACCGGTTACAAAGCTGGACGGCATGGCGTGACCGGTCCCGGAGCGGGTGAGGTGGGTGCGATGAACCGGGTCGGCTCTGTGGTCTTCCGGTAATAAGGTGCGGGCGATGTTGCCTTTGCCGCCGCCGATATGAGTATGCATATCAATGGCGCCGGACATTACGACTTTGCCGTGTAAATCAAATTCTTGATCGACCGGGCGGCCGTCTTTGGGCGCTTCAACGATGCGACCGTCCTGCATGTAGATGTCTTGCATTTGACCGTCGATGCCGCTTGCAGGATCGTAAACGGTACCGCCTGAGAGTTTTGTCAGCATGTCGGTATCCTAAATGGCTTGTTCAATGGCATTCAGCACCTCTGCGGTGCTTGGCAAACCCGCGTCGCGCAGTTTTTTCAAGCGCAAGGCGACGACGCTGTCCATGCGATAGGTATGGCCTGCATGGTCGATGCCGGGCGTGCCAACCGGAATGAATACGTCGGGCTCCCGTTCGAATTGCATGCCAGAGCGACCGATCACGACAGTTGGCAGCTCGGTTTGTGGAGGAGTGGCCATTGAATTGTAAGCCTGCACCCACACCACTGCATCCGCTTCGCCGTTTGCGATCATAACTTGGCTATCGAAAACAAAGGGATCGTATTCTGGATAGCCCCGGGCGAAATTAACCCGAGCAGGATACCCCGTGGTCCATCCGCAAACCTGATTGGCTGTGTAATCGCCTTCTTTGCCGCCCAACGGCAAGCCGGAGCAGCGGGTATTTTGCATATTGATTTCTCTGACAATATTGCAGATGGTTTGTACGGTGAGTTCAGCATGCTCGAACGCCAATTTGCCGGCGCTCCAGATCACAACCCCGTAACGGGCTTCGCGCAATTTGTCGGCTATGCTGCGCAATTGAGCCAGAGTTACATTGCCTACTGCTTCTACCTGTAAGGGTTGATTCTTGACCAGCGCAGACAACGCTGCGACTACATCGGGTAAATCGGCATCATCGCAGGCCAGAACGGTAGGCTCTCTGCCTGATGGGGAGGTTGCGGTATGACCTGCGGGCGTTTTGCCGAGGAAAATCACCTCGCGCTGATCAGTGTTGTCAAGGAACATCGCTTGCTCGTTCCACAAAAAGTGTTCGAAAAAGCGCGGTGCAAACACTTCCGGATCGGTGCCGATGATTAACAGTATATCGCAGCGATTCTTCACCTCGGCCAGCGTGGTATTCATCCAGCCCGAGTCCTGCATGGCCAACAAATTTCGGCGAGCGGCGTTGAAATTGATGTTGTCGACAACCGCGCCGGTTTTGTCGGCCAGTGCCAGCAGCGCGCGCATGCCGTTAACGTCGGTTGCACAGCCGCCAATCACGGGCTGATTGGTGCCGCGCAATAATTCGGCGGCTTTACTGGTCGCCGCTTCCAGGCTAACCGGTTGGCCGGCAATGCGCGGCGATGTATCCGCGATCGCTTGTTCGAAAGCCGGGGTATTGACCGGGCAGCCGTTTGCGATCACTTTCAGCGTTGCGCCATCGACCTGTATGCTCAGGTCGTCGGTACCGATGCCGCAAAAAGGGCTGGGTACCTCGGTTACTTCGGTCATAAGACAAGTCCTCAATCTTTTTTAATGTATTTGAAGCGGGGATCGTCGGGCGTGCCTTCGAGGGCGCCAGCGGAGGTTTCTGCCGCATCCCACATCAACACGTCTTCAATTTTTTGAGCCAACAGAAAGTCTTTGTCAGTGATCCCTTTGGCGGAATGCGTAACCAGTTTGACGACCACAAACGCATAGGACACAGTCAGATCCGGGTGGTGCCAGGCTTTTTCAGCTAAGTGACCGACCGTATTGACCACCATCAAAGTGGCTTTCCAACCACTGGTCTTGATTTTGCGGCGTATCCAACCGTTCTCGTAGTACCAGTGCGGCAATTCTTGTGATAATCGCTCGGCGATTTCGGTCTCGCTGTAGACCTTGGTATTCTCGTGCGACATCGTATATCCCCCGGATTGAAATGGCTTAGCATTCTATCGCACAGTTTAGTCGGTGTCTTTACGGTGTACAGGTATTAGCTGGGTTTCGGCACCAAGCATTGGATGCTGTATGGCGATTTGGTCTGGTTTGTTTGAACTGCTTGAAGAATGCGTCGCTATCGGCGCATTCGCTTTTTATTGGGGGATTACTTATTTAACCACTCTCAATTGCGGTTTTTGCGGCGGTTTCGGCTCTGTTGGGGGCGGTGGGGTTTCGTCTTCGTTTTCTTCAGGATCGAAAATCATGCCTTTGCCGTTTTCCTTTGCATAGATGGCTAATACAGCCTTGCAAGGCGCGATTATGCGCATGGGTTTACCTGAGAAACGAGCGTTGAACTGGATTTCTTCATTGCCCAGCACCAAGCCTTGGATGGCTTCGGGGCGCATGTTCAGTACGATTCTACCGTCTTCCACGAAGTCGCCGGGCAGTGTGACGCCGGGATGATCGGCATTCACTAAGAGATGAGGGGTAAGGCTATTGTCAACGATCCATTCGTAGATGGAGCGAATCAGATACGGTTTAAGTGGGGTCATTTGCTTTGCGCTTGCATCATGTCTTTTTCCTCGCGGCTGAGGCTTTCTTGAAACGCCCGTCTGGCGAAGAGTCGGTTGGCGTAGGCGGTGATGCCTTTACCCAAGCTTGCGATGTCTATACCAATGCTCGGCAACCGCCATAAGAACGGCGCCATAGCGCAATCAATTAGGGAATATTCCTCGCTCATGAAATACGTTGTGGCTTCGAATACCGGTGCTGCCGCCATTAAACTTTCCCGCAGCATTTTTTTTGATTTGGCGGCTTTTTTGTCGCCGTTGACAAGTACGTCATCCAGCAGTGGATACCACTCCTGATCGATACGCTTGATCAGCATCCGGGCGTTTGCGCGGGAGACTGGATCCATTTGATGTAAGGCGGGATGCGGGAAGCGCTCGTCCAGGTATTCCATGATGATGCGTGCATCGTACAACACCAAATCTCGCTCGACGAAAGTCGGGGCATTGCCGTTGGGGTTCAGTTCCAGCAAGTCTTCCGGTGGGTCATTCGGATCGAAAAACTCGACTTCCGCAGGTACGCCTTTTTCGTAAACCACAAGCCTGGCGCAGTGGCTCATTATGCAGGCTGGCGATGAAAAAAGAGTCATTGCGGATTTTCGGCTGGTGACGTTTGCCACGAAGAATAACCTCTTTGAGTAACAGGATTTAAATCGGGGCAGATTGTAGCATGGATGATTGGGCTTTTGGGGGTGATCCCCGCCGGAGTTGACCGTTGGAAATAAAGGGCTGCGCTGTGGTTTTTCAAGCAGCTTGTCGACTTATCCGGCCTACCTGGATATTGACCTCTGTGAGCAAAAATTAGGGTCGTGAGTCTCTGTATTTGAAAGTCACCGTTAAATTAAGCCTTGTTTAAACATCGCCAACTCTATTTGTTCAGCTTCCTAACAGGCCGGGAAATTTGCCGCTATTCCTTTGCCGAAAAATTGGAGGCATCATGAGAGCACTCGGCCTGATCGAATACCGGTACAATGATCAGTCGAACACCGAATAAACGAAATCGATGCCTCCAAGATAAGAAGGTGCTTGCGGGTTAATTGATGACGCTGTGACCGCGTTGTCTGAGGCAGTTGCGGTAAGCATTTTTGTAACTGTCGTTGGAGTGCAGCCCTTGTTGAGCGCCGCCGCCAATGCCGCCCGCCGCAGCGCCGATGGCTGCGCCAGTGCCCGGATTTCCAACTATTGCACCGATGGCCGCGCCACCCGCTGCGCCAATCAAGCCGCCAACAGCCGCACCTGTCGCAGTATCTTTTACAGTGCTGGCCGATTGGGAAGCCAATTGTTCGCATTCCTGCAGGTCTTGATTCAAGCGGAACGCATTGGGGTTGTTATAGGTGTCAACGGTGGGCGTCCAGCCGCTGGTGGTCGCGCAGCCGGTAACTAATACGCTGATTGCTAAAATGGATTTAAGCGGTAATTTATGCATGACAAATCTCCTTTAAAGATGGTGAATGCATCACTAGTGTTCCAGAGAGTAGTGCATTTTGCACTGTTTTGGAAATAAACAACTCAAATTGACACTGGCTAGCCTGTCACGTATGATTCGCAGCCTTTTTTATCCGTTTTTATCACCATAGGCAGTAGCACATGAAAAGAACTTATCAACCCAGCAAAATCAAACGCGC
>FSSH01000196.1_pt1 | contig 52949 bp, 54 predicted proteins | sample 1166101 | NCBI WGS metagenome assembly FSSH01 (sample SAMEA32972668, study PRJEB13176) | freshwater metagenome | biome: Drinking water system; feature: Biomass in drinking water that filtered by 0.45 um membrane; material: drinking water | place: USA | collected 2012-12-20 | depth 0 m | reverse complement strand
GTCACCCACATGGCGCGCCGCGCATCGCCAACCGCGCGCAGGATGCTCGATAACGCCATGCCGATGCCCAGAAACGGCGTGGAGGGGAGCGTCATCAACAAAAAGCGCTCTGCAATGAGGCGGGTGGCGCCTTCGGCACCAAGCCATGTCACCAGAACCGGCAGGGCAAGGGCGATGGCGGCGCTGACCACCGTCATGAAGATGGTAACGAGGATCAGGCCGGAGGCCGACAGACGCCGGGCCCGCTCCCTGTCGCGCCCGCCAAGCGCGCGCGATACCAGAGCCGCGATGCCAATCGACAGGCCGATGCCAATCGAGGTGAGGAAGAAGAAGAGGGCACTTGCATAGCCCACCGCAGCCGTCAGCTCCTGACGGCCGAGAAGGGAAATATAAAACAGGTTGAGGAAGTCGACGACGAAGATCGCCATCAGGCCGACCGCGCCGGTGGCAGACATGACCACGACATGGCGCAGCGTCGATCCCGTCGTGAATTTTCCCGCAGGAACGCCGGGAGCAGCAGGCCGGGGCGGGTTCGCTGACCCGATGGACGGCGTCGGCGCGACCTCGCTCACAGACCCGCCCCGCCATCAACCAGCGTTGGATCGCTGGCTGCGGGTTTGGCGATGACGGTTGCCGGGCGCTTGGCCGAGGCTGGCTTCTTGACCGGCGTCAATGGTTCCGGACGCACGCCCGGTCCGATATAGAGAGTGTCCGCGCCGGCCAGTATGCCCCCGGCGCGCTGCTCGGTGAGCCGCACCTGATCACGCTGGCGCATATCGGCTTCGACCTCGCGCGCCCGCTCTGTCTCCAGGCCCAGATGCTCCAGCGCCGAGCGGCCATAGACGATTGCGCTCTCGTAAAGCTCGCGCAGCTCGAAATCGACCCCTTTTTCGATCAGGTCGATGGTATGGCGACGGTCATAGGAACGGGCAAAGATACGAGCCAGAGGAAAGGCGCCCTTGCAGATATCGACGATGCGGGTCGTCGTTTCCTGACCATCGGTGCAGATGCAGATGAGGCGTGCCCGCTCGGCGCCCGCCGCCCGCAGCACGTCATAGCGCGACCCATCGCCATAATAGACGCGATGGCCGAATTTTCCGGCGCTTTCGATCATCTCGATATCATTGTCGATGATCGTGACATCAATGCCTTCAGCCAGCAGCAACTGGCAGGCAACCTGACCGAAGCGGCCAAAGCCGATCAGGAGGACTGATCCGCGCGCTTGGCTGAAATCGCTTTCCGGTTCAGGCTTGGCTGGCCCGATGCTGATAATGCGGGCGGCCAGACGGTAGACAAACGGGGCAAGCGCCATCGACAGGACGACCACGGCGGCGAGAATAGACGCCAGATCGGCCGGCATCACCTGCGCCGATACAGCGGCGGCAAAAAGCACGAAGCCAAATTCCCCCGCCTGCGACATCAGCAGGCTTGCCCGCACGCTTTGCGGGTGATCATAGCCGAAAAGCCGCATCAGCGCGTACATGACGCCGGCTTTGAGCAAAATGAGTAGCACAATGCCAATCAGCAATCGCCACCAGGCGCCCACCAGAACCTGGGGGTCGATTGTCATGCCAATCGACATGAAGAAAAGGCCCATCAGCAGCCCGCGGAACGGCTCAATGTCGGCTTCCAGCTGATGGCGGAAGCGTGATTCAGCCAGAAACACGCCGGCCAGAAACGCGCCCGTTGCCATCGACAGGCCGGCAAGGGTCATCACCGCCGACGCCCCGATGACGACCATCAAGGCTGCTGCCGTCATGATCTCGCGAGTATTGGCCCGGGCGAGAACCGCAAACAGCGGATTGAGCACATAGCGCCCGCTGAGGATGACCAGAAGCACCGCGCCGATGATTTTCGCCGCACCGATCCACCACGCTTCGCTGCTCGGTGCGGCGTTTGGGGACAGGAAGGCCACAAGTGCCAGCAGCGGTACGATTGTCAGATCCTGAAAGATCGACACCGCCAGCGCCCGCTGCCCGTGCGGCTGCTGCACCTCGGCACCCTCATTGAGGATCTGCATGAGGATGGCCGTTGACGTCAGCGCCAGACCGAAGCCGGCGATGATGGATGCTTCAAGCGGCCGCCCAAAGCCGATAGGGACCAGCGTCAGCACCAGCCCGGTCAGCACGACCTGAAGGGCGCCGAGCCCGAAGATGTCACGGCGCATCGACCACATGCGCGAGGGTTTCATCTCAAGACCGATGAGGAACATGAACATGACAATGCCCAGCTCCGAGACATGCAAAACCGTCTGCGCCTCGCCGATCAGCCGCAGACCCTGCGGCCCGACCAGAATGCCAGCCGCCAGATATCCCATCACCGAGCCAAGCTTCAGCCGTTTGGCAAGCGGCACGGCGACCACCGCCGCTACCAGGAAAATCAGCGACAGCGTCAGATAATCGGTACTTGCGGCGATCTCGTGCTGCATGGGGCTGGCGTGCTCGCAAACGGCATGACAAAGGGCGGGACAAATGACATCCCTCTTGCCGCATAGTCGCATTTGACGTGCCCGTCGAGCAGCCTTTGCCTCCAGACGGCGATTTACCGGCTGAAATTCATTATTGCGAGCAGGTGACCGGGCTGCGTGATTGCCAGCGTTTCTCGATCATCCGCCCGGCGATCATTTCAACGTCGCATGAGCGCCAGCCAAGGCTTTCCACCGCAAAATCAAGAGCCCGCTGATAGCCGCAGCCGCGCGCCAGCGCGATGTCGAGCACGAGGACCGCGCATTGCAATTCATCCTCGGCGATAAACGGCAGCAGGGTGGCGGCCATCCGGTTGATCCCGTGGTAGAGATACGAACGCCCTATTTTCGACCATGTATGGTAAATAAACTGTGACCTGCCGCTCGGCACGTGGTGGAGGCGGATCGTCTGCAGCGCTGCCTGGCACAGTTGCGCATCTGGTGAATTGACCGCCGCGGTGAAGTGCCGCGTCGACAAGCAAAGGATATGAGGTTGGACGGAGAGTAAACGGAGACCGAGGATGAGTGAGACACATGTGGCCTCAAGGCCGCCGACGATGACCGGCGATTACACGATCCGATCGATCACCTTCGATGATATCAGGATCGCTCTCAGCCGGGGGTTTGACGATTTCAAAGCCTTTCCATCCCACGGCATCTTTCTCTGCCTTGTCTACCCCGTTGCCGGCATCATCCTGTGCCGCCTGGCCTTTGGCTATGATGTCCTGCCGCTTCTGTTCCCACTGGCTGCGGGCTTCGCCCTGATCGGTCCCTTTGCCGCCATCGGGCTTTATGAGTTGAGCCGCCGCCGCGAAAAGGGCGAAGCGGTCAGCGCTGCCGATGCGCTGTCGGTGCTGCGCGGTCCGGGCGCCGGCGCCCTCCTGGCACTCGGGGTGGTGCTGACCGGCCTCTTTATCGCATGGATTGTCGTTGCCAACCTGATCTACCAGAACACTTACGGCACGCAGATACCCGGTTCGATGATGGGCTTCATCGTCGATGTGCTGACCACGTCGCGTGGCTGGCGCCTCATCATCATGGGCAATCTGGCGGGTCTCGCCTTCAGCGTTGTGGCGCTGGCCATCAGCATCGTTTCCTTCCCGATGATTGTGGATCGCCATGTGAGCGCGCCCGAAGCCGTCATCGCCTCGCTCACGGCGGTGGCGCGCAACCCGGTCAATCTCGGCCTGTGGGGCCTCATCATCGCCGTCGGGCTGATGATCGGCTCCCTGCCTTTTCTTGCCGGATTAGCGCTGGTTCTGCCGGTTTTCGGCCATGCGACATGGCATCTCTACCGACGCATCATCGTCTGACTTCGGCCGCCATCATCCCGTTCCGCCAACGGTCACGCCTTCCATCTTCAAGGTTGGCTGGCCAACGCCGACCGGCACGCCCTGGCCGGCCTTGCCACATGTGCCGATGCCGCGGTCAAGCGCCAGATCATGGCCGACCATGGTGATGCGCTTGAGGTCGTTTGGCCCGTCACCGATCAGCATGGCGCCCTTGAGCGGTGTGCCGATGCGCCCATTCTCGATGCGATAGGCTTCGGTGCACTGGAAGACGTATTTGCCGGAGGTGATATCAACCTGGCCGCCGCCGAAGCTGACCGCATAAATGCCGTTCCTGACGCTGGCGATGATCTCATCGGGTTCATGGGCGCCGGCCAGCATGAAGGTGTTGGTCATGCGCGGCATCGGCAGATGGGCATGGCTTTCGCGCCGGCCATTGCCAGTCGACACCGTTCCCATGAGCCGGGCGTTCTGGCGGTCCTGCATGTAGCCGACAAGAATGCCGTCATCGATCAGAACGGTGCGCCGCGTCGGTGTCCCCTCATCATCAATCGTGAGCGAGCCGCGCCGCCCGGCGATCGTCCCGTCATCGACAACCGTCACGCCTTTGGCAGCAACACGCTCGCCCATCAGGCCGGAAAAAGCCGATGTCTTTTTGCGATTGAAATCGCCTTCAAGCCCATGGCCTACCGCTTCATGCAGCATCACGCCCGGCCATCCCGGCCCCAGCACGACGTCGAATTCCCCGGCAGGCGCTGGAACCGAGCGCAGATTGACGAGGGCCTGGCGGAGTGCCTCGCCGACTGCGTCCTGCCACGCAGGCTGGCTGATGAATTCGCCATATCCGCACCGCCCGCCCATGCCGAAACTGCCGCTCTCGCGCCGCCCGCCTTCCTCCACCACCACCGCGACGTTGAGGCGGGTGAGGGGGCGGATATCGTGCTGGCGCCAGCCATCGGCCCGCAGGATTTCGATATGCTGCCAGCTCGCACCCAGCGAGACGCTGACCTGAATGACCCGGCTGTCCTGCTGGCGCGCATAAGCATCGATTTGCTGCAACAGCGCCACTTTCTCGCCAAAGGCCGGCTTGTCGATGGGATTTTCGGTTCCGTAAAGCGCCTCATTGCGGCGTGTCGGCGCCGGCGCCATGGCACCGCTGCGCCCGCGCGTCACATTCGAAACGGCGACCACCGCCCGCCCAAGTGCTGCATGCGATACCTCGGTCGAATGGGCGTAACCGGCAATCTCGCCGCTCACCGCCCTGAGGCCAAAGCCCTGGCTGCTGTCGAAATTGGCGGTTTTCAGCCGGCCATTGTCAAAGCCGAGCATCTCACTGAGCTGGCGTTCGATAAAGAGTTCACCATCATCGGCGCCAACAAAGGCTGGCGCGATCAATCGCCTGACGTCTTCTGCATCAAGGCCGTGCGCGGCGAGCAGGGAAACAGGTGCGGCATCATCCACGGGCATGTGTCCTTGCGGTTGCAGAAGTCGGAGCGGCATCGGCCAGGCTGTGCGACATATCGCCGAGGATACGCTGGCGATAGGACAGGGCTGCATCTGATCCGGTCGGCCAAAGCTGGTCAAACTGCGCCAGAAACGCGGCGTGATCATAAGCGAGTGCCACGGCATCGATATGGAGATTGCCGTGGCAAACCCCGTACAACGTATCGAACGGCGCCGGATTGAGCGACAGCCGCGTGAGGACACCATACCGAGAACCGCCAAAATTAGGCAGGCCGGCGCCGCCATTATTGGCAATCGTCATGGCGCTCCCGGAGCCGGAAAAATGACGCATCACCGCTGTGCATGTATGCGTGCTGGCGAAAATGGAAATCCCGGTTTCTTCCTGGATGGTCCAGCGGTCCTGATCCATCGCCGGATCGTCCAGCGGTCCGCGGTCAAAACTCCAGCCGGCAAGGGAATGCGCGTCACCATGAACGACGCCAACCCGCGTGCCGCCGATATCGGCGATGGTGGTGGCCGGACGGGACGCCAGACGGGCCCGCCATGCCGGCTGGTCAGCAAGCATGACCGCAAGGCTTGCAAGAATGCGGTTGGAGCGATCAACGACGCCCTGATCGACATTCGTTGGATAGGCACACCCGCAGCCGGCGCCGATATCCCGATCACGGCTGATCTCGGTTTCGACATTGCCGCGCAGAAGCAGGTAGGGCGCCAGCCTTTGTTCGATTGCCGAGAAAAGTGCCATGTCGCGGTCAAACCAGTGATAATCGCCGTTGAAGACAAGCTTTGCGTCAGGCTCCAGGGCGGCAAGCGCTTCCACTGCATCAAGCGCGAAGATATTGCCGTAAAGCCCGCCCACGACGTAAACCGTCGACGCCTTGATATCAGCCGCGCGCCGGAAGCTGGTGAGCGGCGTCAGATAGTCCAGAGGGCAGGCACGCCCGGCCGCGAATTCTGGCGCGTGGGGCTCGGCAATCGTCATTTGAGTGCATCATAGCCGGTTGCAAAACCCTCAAGCGAAACCGGGACGCCGACCCCTTCCTCCGGCGTTTGGAAAATAATGAAAGTGGCTGCTTTTCCCGCTTTCAGCTTGCCCAACAATTCGTCAGTCAACCGGGCTTCGGCCACGCAGCCATTGGGCAGACAGCGCACGAAATCAGTAGCGCCAACATTCACATCGTCAATGCGCAGGCCAAGCCCGCTGGTCAGCAACACACCGAGTGGCGCGATCACCCTGAGCAGGCTCGCCTTCTTGTCGGCGGTACGAAAGGCGAGAATGAGCAGGCCGACATTCTGCCGGTCGCTTGCCGATACGGTCTGCACGAGCGCGCATTGCTCGCTCTGGGCGCCCGGCAGCGTCTCGCAGCGCAATTGCCACGCGCCGTAAGTGGCACGGATGGCGCTGTTGGTGGGCGCGGCGGGGGCAGGCTGCGAGGGCGCGACCTGGGGCGGCGTGAGCGGGGTTGCCGGCGCGGTCGGCACCTTGGTCTGCTGGGCGAACGCGCCGGATGGCGGGAGGATCAGAAGGCCTGATAGCGCCAGCATGAGCAGCGCCCGCGCCGCAGGCGAACGGCATCGCGCCATACCGCTGGCGCACTCGACTAAACCACCTGTCATCGTCGGGTCTCCCTGATTCGTCCCGCCAGCCTGCGCGCCAAGCGATGCGGCGTAACATTGGCCGAAGGCAAGTCAAGTGGCCACACCACGAGCTCACCTAATCCTCGCATGCAGGCCCCTGGTGGCACCACAGGCTGGTACAGGTAAAGATAAATACTTTGGTCGAATATGGTAATTCTCGCGCGCAATTGCCGCAGGCCAACCTCCCGGCCCCTACTTGTTTTCCCGGTGAATTGAGCGCTTTCATGGCTGGTTGGATCAAAAAATCATATGAATCTGGAAGTGTGAACTGATGCGTTTCCCTCCGTCGTGTGATCTTATGGTGCGATGGAATTGTCAGCACCGGTCACAAGGGCCTGAGACAATGGCCCGGCTGGTGTAGGCGCAGAGGAGAATTGGGCTTTCGTCGGGTGCCGCGCATCGCCTGGATGCCCGCAATGAACCGTTTTGGAAGGGCTGGATCATGCTTCGTCGTTTTATCGCTCTTGGCGCCGCAGCGCTGGCAGCAGCATCGGGTGACACGGCGCATGCTGCACAGCCGGTGTCTGCCGGCTACAATTTTCAGCCGGCCGCCACCCAGGTTGCCAGCGACATCGCCTGGTTTCACTCGTCCATCCTGATCCCCATCATCACTGCCGTCACCTTGCTGGTTCTGGCGCTGCTTGCCTATTGCGCCATCCGCTTCCGTGCCTCCGCCAATCCTGTCCCGAGCAAGACGACGCACAACGTTGTCATCGAGGTGGTGTGGACGCTGGCGCCGATCATCATTCTCATCGTTATCGCCATTCCCTCCTTCAAATTGCTCTACGAACAGCAGACGACACCGAAGGCTGATCTGACCGTCAAGGCGATCGGCTATCAATGGTATTGGGGATATGCCTATCCTGATCACGGCAATTTTGCCTTTGACAGCTATGTTGTGCAGGACAAAGACCGCAAAGACCCGGTCAATCAGCCGCGTCTGCTGGCTGTCGACAATGAAATGGTCGTGCCGGTCGGCAAGGTGGTCCGTCTGCAGGTCACCGCGCAGGATGTGCTCCACGCCTTTTTCGTTCCCTCCTTCGGCGTGCAGGTCACGGCTGTTCCTGGACGTCTGAACGAAGCCTGGTTCAAGGTAGAGCGCCCGGGTGTCTATTACGGACAATGCAACGAATTGTGCGGCAAGGATCATTCGTCCATGCCGATCGCGGTCAGGGCGTTGCCCGAGGCTGAATTTGCCGCCTGGGTTGATGGCGCCAGGAAGAAATTTGCAGCCAGTCAATCGCTGGACGTGGCAAACGCCCAGCAGGCTGGTCGCTGACGGATTTAATCGGTTAGAGGGGTCCGAGAGGCGCCTCAGGAGAAGCTAGAATGGCAAGTGCTGCTGAAGCCCATGACGCCCATGACCACCATCCAACGGGGTTGGCGCGCTATCTGTTTTCGACCAACCACAAGGATATCGGCCTGCTTTATCTGTGGTTTGCCATGTTCGCCGGTGTGGTCGGCGGGATATTGTCGGGCGGTATCCGTCTTGAGCTGATGTATCCGGGCTTGCAGATCTTCAAGGACGCGCACGACTTCAACGTCTTCACCACCTATCACGGGCTCATCATGATCTTCTTCATGGTGATGCCGGCGTTTATCGGCGGTTTCGCCAATTTCTTCGTGCCGCTGATGATCGGCGCCCCGGATATGGCCTTCCCGCGCCTCAACAACATCTCCTTCTGGCTGCTGCCGCCATCATTTGCGCTCGCGCTCATTTCGATGTTTGTCGAAGGCCCGACAGGCGGTCTGGGTGTCGGCGCCGGCTGGACGTTCTATGCGCCGTTGTCGGGCGGTCAGGCGGGCGGCCATGTCGGCCCGGCGATGGATTTCCTCATCCTGTCGCTCCACATCGCCGGCGCCTCATCAATCCTCGGCGCCATCAATTTCATCACCACCATCTTCAATATGCGTGCGCCCGGCATGACACTGCACAAGATGCCGCTTTTTGCCTGGGCGATTCTCATCACCGCCTTCCTGCTGCTGCTGTCGCTGCCGGTTCTGGCCGGCGCCATCACCATGCTTCTGACCGACCGCAATTTCGGCACGACCTTCTTCGTGCCCGAAGGCGGCGGCGACCCGTTGCTCTTCCAGCATCTCTTCTGGTTCTTTGGCCATCCGGAAGTCTACATCCTCATCCTGCCGGGCTTCGGCATCATCAGCCATATTATTTCCACCTTCTCCAAGAAGCCGATCTTCGGCTATCTCGGCATGGCCTATGCGATGGTGGCGATCGGCGTTGTCGGCTTCGTGGTGTGGGCGCACCATATGTACACCGTTGGGCTTGATGTCGACACGCAAGCCTATTTCGTGTTCGCCACCATGGTCATCGCCGTGCCGACGGGGGTGAAGATCTTCTCGTGGATCGCCACCATGTGGGGCGGCTCCATCGAATTCCGCACGCCGATGTTATGGGCGATCGGCTTCATCTTCCTCTTTACCGTTGGTGGTGTTACCGGCGTGGTGCTTGCCAATGCCGGCATCGATCGGGTTTTGCACGCAACTTATTACGTCGTGGCGCATTTCCACTATGTGCTGTCGCTGGGCGCCGTCTTCGGTGTCTTTGCCGCCTGGTATTACTGGTTCCCGAAGATGTTCGGCTATTCCTACAACGAGAAGATCGCCAATCTGCATTTCTGGCTGTTCTTCATCGGTGCCAATGTCATCTTCTTCCCACAGCATTTCCTCGGTCTTCAGGGTATGCCGCGCCGTTATGCTGATTACCCGGATGCCTTCGCTTACTGGAACTTCGTGTCGTCCGCCGGCTTCTTCATCGTCATAGCCGGCATGCTGGCCTTCGCCTGGTGCATGGTGGAGGCGTTTTCCGCCAGGCGCCGCGTCGGCGACAATCCCTGGGGGGAAGGCGCGACCACGCTCGAGTGGACGCTGCCCTCGCCGCCGCCATTCCATCAGTTCGGCACCTTGCCACGGATCAAATGAGGGGACGGGCGCCTGAGAGGGCGCCCGGTCTGGAAGGCCATGACCTACATCGCCGATAGCGATGCCATGCCTGGTGGCGGCAGCCCTGCCGCCGGCATTGCCGTGAGCGATGCGATGGTCAGCGACTACATCGCGCTTCTGAAGCCGCGCGTCATGTCGCTGGTCATCTTCACCGCCCTTGTTGGCATGGTGATGGCGCCAAACCATATCCACGCAGCACTTGCCGTGATCGCGCTGGCGATGATTGCGATAGGCGCCGGCGCCTCGGGCGCGCTCAATATGTGGTTTGAATCCGACATTGATGCGCTGATGACGCGCACCCGCGGCCGGCCGCTGCCCCGTGGCGCCATCACCCATGATGAAGCGCTCACCTTCGGTATCATGCTGTCGGCGGGTTCGGTGCTGGTTCTTGGTCTCGTTGCCAATTGGCTCGCCGCTGCTCTGCTGGCCTTTACGATCTTTTTCTATGCCGTCGTTTACACTCAGTGGCTGAAGCGCACGACGCCACTCAACATCGTCATCGGCGGGGCTGCAGGCGCCATGCCGCCGGTGGTCGCCTGGGCGGCCATGACGGGTGATCTGTCATTGCCGCCGGTGATCCTGTTTCTCATCATCTTCCTATGGACTCCACCGCATTTCTGGGCTCTCGCCCTCTATAAATCCGACGATTACGCCCGTGCCGGCGTGCCCATGCTGCCGGTTGTTGCCGGCAGCGACGAGACGCGTCGCCAGATTGTCGTTTATACGGCGCTTTATCTGCCTGCGACGCTGCTGCCGGTGATCTGCGGCTTTGCCGGGCTGCTTTATGGTGGCATCGCCACGCTGCTGGCGCTGTGTTTTGGTGTGGGAGCGTGGCGCGTTTACCGGCTGCGGCAAGGCGGGAAGGCCGAGCAGGCCGCCCGCCAGCTCTTCGCGCTGTCGATCCTTCATCTCTTTTTGCTCTTCGTGCTGTTGCTGGTCGAGCATATCAGCGGCATGTCTCCGCTGATGGCGCCGCTTGCCGGCTGGATGGCCGGTTGATGGCGCGCCAGCCGCTCTCGCCGGAAGAAAGCGCGCGCCGCCTGCGCCAGCGCAACATGGCGCTTGCGTACAGTCTGGTGTCGCTCGTCATCCTGTTTTTCATCATCACGCTCGTCAAGGGCGTACCGCTTCTCAACCGGGCGATCTGAGCGATGGCAAACGACCTGTCCAATCACGCCCCCACCGTGCCAACTGAGCTGGCCAGGCGACATCGCCGCATTGCTCTGATATGCACCCTGTTCCTTGCCACCATGTTCGGCTTGGCCTATGCGGCGGTGCCGCTTTACGACCTCTTTTGCCGGGCAACGGGGCTTGGTGGCACGCCGCAGATTGCTGCAGCGCTTCCCTCATCCGGCAAGGCCGACGTCCTCCGCGATGTCACAATGCGCTTTGATGCCAACGTCGCTTCGGGCCTTCCCTGGCGTTTTGAAGCGGTGACGGCGCCAACCATCCTGCGCGTCGGCGAGCCGTTTCTGGCAACCTATCGCGCCACCAACCTGTCGGCGCGCGATACGGTGGGGACCGCATCCTATAACGTCACCCCGCCGCAGAGCGGCGCTTTCTTCTTCAAGGTTGAGTGTTTCTGCTTCACCGAGCAAAAGCTCGGGCCACATGAAAGCGCCGAGCTGACGGTCAGTTTCTATGTCGATCCGGAGCTGGCAGGGGATATAAATCTTGCCTCGCTCGACACCATCACCTTGTCCTATACATTCTTTCCCGCCCGCCAGCCGGTGCGCTCTTCGGCATTACCTGCCCAAGCCGTGCCGGCGCCGTGAGGGTGGCCTTTCCTAGGGGAGCTGACTGACCATGGCCGACACCCACGCCGTCAACCACGATTATCACCTTGTCGCGCCAAGTCCGTGGCCGCTTGTTGGCTCCGGCGCCGTTTTTGTCATGGCGGTAGGCGCCGTCATGTGGATGAAGAAACTGACATTGCTGGGCTTCAGCGCCGGCGGCTTCCTGTTCTTCGCCGGGCTTCTCGGTATCCTCTATGTGATGTTCAGCTGGTGGGTGGACGTCATTCGTGAGGCAACGAGCGAGGGCCATCACACGCCCGTGGTGCAGCTGCATCATCGCTACGGCATGATCCTCTTCATCGCCTCTGAAGTGATGTTCTTCGTTGCCTGGTTCTGGGCTTATTTCGCCGTTGCCTTCTATCCCGACCAAGCTGAAATGACGGCGCGCATTGCCCATACGGGCGGCACCTGGCCACCCCACGGCATCCAGACCTTCGATCCCTGGCACCTGCCGCTCCTCAACACGCTGATCCTGTTGTTATCAGGAACAACCGTCACCTGGGCCCATCACGCGCTCCTTGAAGGCGATCGTGCCAGCCTCAAGCAGGGCCTGTGGTGCACGGTTGGCCTGGGCGCCCTCTTCACCACCTTGCAGGCGGTGGAGTACAGCCATGCGCATTTCGGTTTTTCCGGGAACATTTACGGCGCCACCTTCTTCATGGCGACCGGCTTTCACGGCTTTCACGTCCTCATCGGCACCATCTTCCTCGGTGTCTGCCTGCTGCGTGCCTATCTTGGGCAGATGACCTCCAAGCAGCATCTTGGCTTTGAATTCGCCGCCTGGTACTGGCACTTCGTCGACGTGGTATGGCTGTTCCTCTTCGCCTGCATTTATGTCTGGGGTTCCGGCAGCTCGGTTGCAGCCGGCCATTGACGTCACACCATGGCAGCGGCGCAAAGCGCGCCGCTTGCCCCTCGCACCGGAGTTCGGGCATGGCAACCGTCGATCCGGCTCCCGCGACGCCGACCCGTCCCATGACGGCGCGCTCGGTCGTTGCACTTGGCCTCACCGGCGCGTGTCCTCATTGCGGTGAGGGCAAGCTGTTTGCGGGCTTTCTCACCCTCCAGCCACGCTGTGAGGTCTGCGGATTGTCGTTTGATTTCGCTGATGCGGGCGATGGGCCTGCGGTCTTCATCATGATGATCGTCGGCTTTATCGTCATCGGTTCCGCCCTCATGCTCGAGCTGCGCCACCATCCGCCCATCTGGGTTCATCTCATGCTGTGGCTGCCATTGGCGACGTTTCTGGCGCTTGCCATTCTGCGCCCGCTGAAAGGCACGATGATCGCCCTGCAGTACCGCAATGCTGCCCGGGAGGGGCGACTTGAGCGCATGTCATGAGCGCCGCTCACCATCGTTTTGCCTGGTGGCCACTGCTGCTCGCAATCATGTCTGCTTTCTTGCTCCTGTGCGCTTTGGGTGTCTGGCAATTGGCGCGCAAGGCGGAAAAGGACAAGCTGATCGGCGCTATCGCCACCCGCAGCGCCCCGCCAGCGCAGGCATTATGGCCGCAAGCTGCATGGCGGGACCTGACGCCTGAGGTTCTTTTTTTCCAGCGTGTGACACTCACCGGCCAGTTTCGACCAGTGCCGGTGTTCCGCCTTTATACCGTCCAGGAGGATGCCGCCGGCCAGGCGCAGGCGGGCTGGCTGCTGTTGACGCCTCTCGACGTCGATGGCGGCGGCATCATTCTTGTCAATCGCGGTCGCATCGCCCCTGACGCAGCGCTGCCTGTGCCACCAGCCGGGCGGGTGCAGATCGAGGGCTGGGTGCGCCCGCGCGAGGTGGCGGGATGGTTTGCCGCCGCCGACAATCCTGCCGCCAACGCCTGGTACACCCGCGATCCGCAAATGATGGCGCTCTCCGCATCGCTTGGCGCCGTGGCGCCATTTTCGCTCGATCAGATCAGCGATAATCCGGGCGGGGTTCCGGTGATCGTTCCGCGCCCGCCAGTCCTTCCCAATCGCCATCTCGAATACGCCATCACCTGGCTGGCGCTGGCCTTGACGCTTCTCGTCGTTTCATCGCTTTTCATCACCGAACGGTTGAAGCGGCGCTCCGCCTGAGGCAAGAGGGATGACCCGATCCGTGATGGAGCGGTCAAACGGAGTGCCTATGCGCTACATTTCGACACGCGGAAGCGCGCCTGAACTCGGCTTCGAGGACGTTCTGTTGAGCGGGCTTGCGAGCGATGGTGGCCTTTACCTCCCGCGTCAATGGCCGCGTTTTGGTGAGGGCGAGATTGCCGGTTTCGCCGGCAAACCCTTTGCAACCATTGCCGCCGATATCGTGGCGCGCTTCACCGCCGGCGAGGTCGATAAAGCCGTCATCGCCACCGCCTGCCGCGAGGCGTTCGCGACGTTCCGCCACCCTGCCGTCTGCCCGCTGGTCCAGATGACGCCCGACGCGTTCCTGCTGGAACTTTTCCATGGGCCGACGCTTGCCTTCAAGGATGTGGCGATGCAGCTTCTGGCGCGCCTCATGGATCACGCGCTGGAGAAGCGCGATGGGCGTGTCACCATCGTTGGTGCCACCTCGGGTGATACGGGTGGCGCGGCCATCGAGGCCTTTCGCGGCCGGGCGCGCGCCGATGTGTTTATTCTCTATCCCGAGGGGCGCGTTTCTGAGGTGCAGCGCCGCCAGATGACGACCGCCGGCGAAGCCAATGTCCATGCCCTCGCCATCGCCGGCAATTTCGATGATTGCCAGGCGATGGTGAAGGCGATGTTTGCCCATGAGGCGTTTCGCCAGCGCGTGCAGCTTGCTGCTGTCAATTCGATCAACTGGGCGCGCATTCTTGCCCAGATTGTTTATTTCGTGGCCGCCGCCGCAGCCCTGGGTGCGCCGTCGCGGCGCCTGAGCTTTGTTGTGCCAACGGGCAATTTCGGTGATATTTTTGCGGGCTATGTGGCGCACCGCATGGGTCTGCCCATCGCCCAGCTGGTCATTGCCACCAACCGCAACGATATACTGGCGCGGACTGTGGCGAGCGGCAATTACACGATCACCGGGGTGCAGCCGACCACCTCGCCATCGATGGATATCGAGGTGTCGTCGAATTTCGAGCGCCTGCTGTTTGAGGCCGAGGGACGCGAACCGGCCATCATCCGTAACGCCTTCGCGGCGCTGAAACAGCAGGGCAGCTTCGCCCTCTCCCCGCAGGCGCTCACCTCGATACGTGCGCTCTTTGCAGCCGGCCACGCCTCCGAGGCCGAAGTCGCGGACGAAATCAGGACCGTCCATGCCGCGTCGGGCTATGTGCTCGACCCGCATACGGCGGTTGGCGCGGTGGTGCTGCGCAAATGCGCCGAGGCTGACGCGATCAAGATCCTGCTCGCCACCGCCCACCCGGCAAAATTTCCCGATGCGGTCGAGGCGGCGTGCGGTGTCCGCCCCCTCCTGCCGCCGGCGCTGGCCGCCCAGCGCACCGCCCCTGAGCGCCTCACGGTGCTTCCCAATGACCAGGCAATCGTCGAGCGCTACGTGCTCGATCACTGCCGTATCGCCAAAGGATTTGCGGCATGATCGACCTTCCGCCGCCCCGTCTCACCACGCTGGATAACGGCTTGCGCATCGTGAGCGAGCGCATGCCCGGTCTCGCATCGTCCTCGCTGGGCGTTTTCGTCGGCGCCGGCGCCCGCGTCGAGGCCGGCCATGAGCATGGGATCGCGCACCTCCTCGAACATATGGCCTTCAAGGGCACGCGCCGGCGCAGCGCGCGTCATATTGTTGAGGAAATCGAAGCGGTGGGCGGCGATATCAACGCCGCGACATCGATGGAACAGACCGCCTATTACGCCCGCGTCCTTGAAGATGATCTGCCACTGGCACTTGATATTCTGGCTGACATCGTCACCGCCAGCGTCTTTGCCCCCGATGATCTGGCGCGCGAAAAGGCGGTCATCCGCCAGGAAATAGCTGCCGTCCAGGACACACCGGACGATATCGTTTTCGAAAGTCTGCAGGCTGCCGCCTTCACCAATCAGCCGCTTGGCCGGTCCATTCTGGGAACCGATCGCTCGGTTGCGGGCTTTACCCGTTCCGATATCGAGGGTTTCCTGCGTCGTCATTATGTGGCCGGTGACGTCGTGATCGCTGCGGCCGGCGCCATCGATCATGACGCGCTTGTCGCTGATGTGACGCGCCATTTCGCCTCCCTGCCGAGCGGTCAGGCCGCTTCGCTGCCTCAGGCCCGTTTCATCGGCGGCACCGTGCTTGATCGCCGCGATCTTGAGCAGGTCAACATCGCCCTTGCTCTCCCCAGCGTCGGCGTCGAGGACGACCAGGTCCATGCGGCGCGGATTTTTGCCACCCTGCTGGGCGGCGGCATGTCCTCGCGCCTCTTCCAGGAGGTACGGGAAAAAAGAGGGCTGTGCTATAATGTTTCGGCTTTTCAGTGGGGATATGCCGGCATCGGCCTGCTGGGCGTCCATGCCGCGACCGCGCCCGAGGACGTGGTTGACCTCGTCACCGTCATCCGCGAGGAGACCGCGAGAGCTGCGCACGAATGCACAACTGAGGAAATTGCTCGCGCCAAGGCGCAGCTGCGCGCCGGCCTCATCATGAGCCTTGAGAACTCCTCGGCACGCGCCGATCGCCTGGCCCGCCAGCTCCTTGTCTTCGGAGAGCTGCGCGATGCCGCCACCGTCATCGCTGACCTTGATGCGGTGACGGTCGACGAGGTGCACGCCTCCGCCCAGCGTATTATCGAGGACGGCAGACTTGCCCTGTCCGCCATCGGCCCGGAAAGTGCGCTGGGTGGCCTTGAGGCGGTGATGCCTGAAAAGCCGCGCCCGCAACATTGAGGAGCCGCATCGGCAATGACGCTGTTCCGCACAATCGGTCTGGGCGAAACGATGGCACCGATCCTCGGACAGGGGGTCATCTTGCGTGTGCCGCTGGCGAGCGATTACGACAGCTGGGCGGCCTTGCGCCACCAGAGCCGCGCCTTTCTGACCCCGTGGGAACCAACCTGGCCGGCGGATGATCTGACAAAAATTGCCTTCCGCCGTCGTATCAGGCGTTACGGGCAGGAAATGCGTGAGGATACCGCCTACAGCTTTTTCATCTTTGCCGACGCGACGCTGGTCGGCGGCCTGACGCTGTCGAATGTTCGCCGCGGCGTCGCCATGACCTGTGCGCTCGGCTACTGGATGGGCGCGCCCTATGCCGGCAAGGGGCTGATGAGCGCCAGCCTGCGGGCATTGCTCCCTCATGTTTTCGGCAAAATGGGGCTGCACCGCATCGAGGCGGCCACCATGCCGCATAACCGCGCGTCGATGACCCTTCTCGAAAAAGTCGGATTCCAGCGCGAAGGCTACGCACGAAAATATTTGTGTATTGCTGGCGCTTGGCAGGACCACCTGCTCTTCGCCCGCCTTGCCGAGGACGCGTGTGGCTGATCTCGATGACGACGCGCCTCCTGGCGGTGATCGATCACCGGGAACACTCTTGGGTGTGAAGCGCAAGCTTGTCGATCGGCTGTCGATAGCTGAGGCCCGTGGCGGGTGGGGCGAACCGTCCGGGCGCCGACGCCGTCATCATGTGCAAAATCGTGGGGCATATGGCGATTGAATTACCGGTTCCACTTTCTGGCAACATGCTCTAGGCATTCGCAGCATGCGCGATGGGCGCGGGAGGAACGGTTGCGGTTTTCTGACCTCGTTCGGATCGTGACATGTGTGCTCGCCCTGGCAATCGCCGGGCCGGCATCAGCGCTCGACGCTGTGAGCGTCGCTGTCGATGTCAACGCGATCGATCTTGGCCGGGCCATCGAATTCTACCGTGATCGCGGCGAGCAATTATCGGTGTCGACCGCGCCGGGGACTGACGGCATCGTCCGCCGGATCGAGGTACGCGCCAGCGCGGCCCGCCAGTCGCCGAGCTGGGCGGTGTTTGCGCTGTCAAACGAGACGGATGAGCAGATCGACCGCATTCTGGTCGCGCCGTTTTATCGTGCGTCCGGGTCGGGGCTTTATCGGCCTGATCTTGGCGGCCCGCGTATCGAATCGATCACGCCGAGCCAGGGGTTCCGTCCCGATCGCCAGTACAGTAGCCAGGCTGATGTCTTCCTGATCACTCTTGATCCGCGCTCGACCGTGACCTTCGTTGCCGAATTGCGCGACAGCCGCCTGCCGCAACTCTATCTGTGGGAACCGGATGCCTACAAGGATACCGTCAATTCATTCACCCTCTATCAGGGGATCGTGATCGGTATCGCGGGGTTGACGGCGCTCTTCCTCACCATCCTGTTTCTCGTCAAGGGAACCACCATGCTGCCGGCTGCCGCCGGCCTTGCCTGGGCTGTGCTGGCCTATATGTGCATTGATTTCGGCTTCTGGCATAAAGTCTTCAACGGGGCGGCGAGCAGCGACAAGGTCTATCGCGCCGGCGCCGAAGTGGCGATTTCGGCCATGCTCCTGATCTTTCTCTTCGCTTATCTCAATCTCGGGCGCTGGCATGTGCGCTTTGTATGGGTCGCCGGTCTGTGGCTGGTTGGTCTTGGCGCCCTGGTGGGACTGGCGTTCTACGATCCGCCGCTGGCGGCGACGATTGCCCGATTTTCGACGGCGGCCACCGCGATCGTTGGCCTTTGTCTCATTGTCTGGCTGGCGATCATGCGTCATTATGATCGCGCCATCATGCTCGCTCCCTGCTGGATTTTGCTGGCCCTGTGGATTGCTGCGGCAGGGGCGACCGTGTTCGGCACTCTCAACAACGATGTGGTCGCGGCGGCACTCGACGGTGGCCTGGTGCTGATCGTGCTGCTCGTCGGCTTCACGGTGATGCAGCACGCTTTTGCCGGCGGGCCGCTGGCCCCCTCATCGGTGAGTGATGGCGAGCGCCGCGCGCTCGCGCTGATCGGGGCTGGCGATGTCGTGTGGGATTGGGACGTTCTGCGCGACCGCATTTTCGTCAGCCCCGAGGCTGAACAGGTGCTGGGCCTGCCGCGCGGCACGCTGCTGGTGGCACCGGCGCGCTGGCTTGATTGTCTGCACCCAAGCGATGGCGACCGCTTTCGCGCCGTCCTCGATGCCGTCCTTGAAACACGGCGCGGTCGTGTCGATGAGGATTTCCGCCTGCGCGATCATGAAGGGCATTATCGCTGGTTTCATCTGCGCGCCCGCCCTGTCGTCGGCTCCGATGGTGAGGTGATCCGCTGTGTCGGAACGCTCGCCGACGTCACCGACATGCGCATTGCCCAGGAGCGCCTGCTCCATGATGCGGTGCACGATAATCTGACCGGCCTGCCCAATCGCGAATTGTTTCTCGACCGCGTCTCCGCCGCCATGGTGCGCGCCCAGACGGACGCACAGATACGTCCTTCCGTCTTTGTCGTGGATGTTGATCGCTTCAAGCAGGTGAACGATTCGGTGGGGCTTGCCGCCGGCGACAGCATGCTGATGACCATTGCCCGCCGCCTGTCGCGCCTCATCGAGCCGCAAGATACGCTGGCGCGCATCGGGGGCGACCAGTTCGGCATCATTCTCATGTCACAATCAGAGACCGATCAGATTGCGGCGTTCGCCGATCGTCTGCGGCGGACCATCCGCCAGCCGCTGAGCTTTGCCGAACGTGAAATATTTCTTACCGCCTCAATCGGTCTTGCCATCCATGATGATCATTATCATGGGCGTGAGGATATCCTGAACGACGCTGAACTGGCGATGTATCACGCCAAAAAAGGCGGCGCGGACCGTATCGAAGCCTTCAAGCCGAGTATGCGCGCCAGCAGCGGCGACCGGCTGATGGTCGAAAGCGAATTGCGCAGAGCCGTGGAGCGCGGCGAAATTCGTGTCTTTTACCAGCCTGTGGTCCGGCTTGCCGATCAGACGATTGCCGGCTTTGAGGCGCTGGTGCGCTGGGAGCATCCGCGGCGCGGGCGCATCTCGCCTGGCGAATTCATCGCGATTGCCGAAGAAAGTGGCGTGATCGTCGAACTGGGGCAGGCAGTCCTCCAGCAAAGCTGCCACCAGCTTGCGATCTGGCAACGCGATTTTCCAAGCCCGCGCCCGCTCACCATGGCCGTCAACGTCTCGAGCCGGCAATTGCTGCGCCAGGACCTTGCCCATGATGTGGGCGCCGTATTGTCGACGACCGGGATCGACCCGGCAACGCTGAAACTGGAGATTACCGAGGGTCTGGTGATGGAAAATCCCGAATTCGCTGCCCAGGTCCTGGTGCGTCTGAGGGAATTAGGCGTGGGCTTGTCGCTTGATGATTTCGGTACCGGCTATTCGAGCCTGTCCTATCTGCAGCGCTTTCCCTTCGACACGCTGAAGATTGATCGCGCCTTCGTCCATCCCGACGGCTCAGGCAAGCGCCCGGCCATCCTGCGCTCGATCGTCGCCCTTGCTCACGACCTTGAAATGGACGTGGTGGCGGAAGGAGCGGAAACGGTGTCCGATGGGCTGGAATTGCGCCAGCTCGGCTGCCTCTATGCCCAGGGCTATGCCTTTGGGCAGCCGATGAATGCCGACCATGCGACGCTCCATCTGCGCGGCGCCACAAGGCTTGCTGCGGCGCAGTAAGGCGTGCGTGTAATTAGTTGACATCATCAACCAATCGCACGAATCTCGACCTCTGTTCTCCGGACGGCGCGCGAGAGGATGCCCGATGTTTGCAGATGAACTCCCCGGTTCCGCCGGCCGGGATAACGCCTTTGGCGCCGACGTGCCCGCCACATCAGTCGCCGCGCTTCGCCGCTTTGCTCGCTTCTACACGCGCCATGTCGGCCTTCTGAAGCCCGGCCTCTACGGCACCAGCCTGACCTTGACCGAAGCGCGCATCCTCTACGAGCTGGCGCGTGGTGAGGGCAGCCACGCCGTCGATATCGCCCGCCTCCTTGCCCTTGATCGCGCGCAACTCAGCCGCACATTCGCGCGCTTCGAAAAGGCCGGGTGGATCAGGCGCGAGACGGACCGGCACGATCGTCGCCGCGCCATCGTCAAATTGACCAGGCCGGGCAAAGCGCTCTTCCGCTCGCTGGATCGTCAAGCCGACCATGACGTCGCCGCCATGTTGAAGCCATTGCCAGGTGATGTCAGACAGCGTCTCATCACCGCACTGGCAACCGCAGAGCACATCCTTACCGCCGCCGCGCCATCGCCCGTCATTATCCGCGACGCCGCCATCGGTGATCTGGGCCTCATCATTCAGCGCCATGCCGTGCTCTACGCGCGTGACTATGGCTGGAATCGCGCCTTCGAAGCTCTGGTGGCCGAGATCGCCAGCACCTACATCCGTGACTTCACTCCCGACCATGATGGCTGCTGGATTGCCGAGCGCGACGGGGCCTTTCTCGGCTGTGTGATGCTGGTCAGGGCCGGGCCTGATGCCGCCAGGCTGCGCCTTCTGCTGGTGGAGCCGCAGGCGCGCGGTCTTGGACTTGGCGGACAATTGGTCGATCACTGTATCGCTGCCGCCAAGGCCCGCAGCTATCGCCGCCTTGTTCTCTGGACCAATGATATTCTTGTCGCCGCGCGCGCGCTTTATGTGCGTCGCGGCTTTGTCCTGACCGCAAGCGAGCCTCATGACAGTTTCGGCCACCACCTCGTGGGCGAGACGTGGGAATTATCGCTGGAGAGCGACTGACGAGCGATCAGGCGTGACCGGTCTGCGATGACAGATGGGTCGGATCGGCGCCGAGATGGCGCAGGATGCGCTGGTATTTTCCTGAAATATCGGGATCAAACACCAGCATACGGTCGGCGGCACAGACGAGCCAGCCATTGGCCTGCAGCTCACGCTCGAGCTGCCCCGGCGCCCAGGCGGCATAACCAAGCGCCAGAATGGCGTCGCGCGGCCCCTGTCCGGCGGCAATGGCGCGAATGATATCGAGCGTCGCAGTGAGGCAGACCCCGTCATCCATCGCCATCGTGGCGTTGGCGATCATGACATCATCGGAGTGAAGGACGATGCCGCGCGACGGCTCAACCGGCCCGCCTTTGACAACCGAAATCGCACCATGCCCCGGCGGCAATGTGATATCGGTTCCTTCAGGGATGATGTTGAGTTGCACCAGCAGATCGAAAAACCGGACGTCATCGGCTGGATGATTGATGATCAGACCCATGGCCCCGGCATCGGAATGGGCACATATATAGATCACCGCGCGTCGAAAGCGCGGGTCGGGCATTGACGGCATCGCCACCAGGAAATGGCCGTCGAGATAGCCCGGACCAGTCAGGCGTTCGAGAAGTTCGGTCAGCTTCATGGGCGTCAGCCTAGCGGTTTCACCGCCCTTATGAATATCCGAGCATCATACACCGCGCCAGTCGACCCCGCTCAAACCCGCTTCACGTGGGCGTCACGAGCTTGTTCATCGTTTTTTCGAATTATCTGGCGTAGGGATACGGGATGCCGATGTTCTTTTCCACCCGTCGCCGCGATGTGTGTGCTGGTGCCGCCGCCGGGCTGATGGCGGTGTGCGCGCAGTGGATGGGACGAAGCCTTGCCAGCGACGCCTTGCCGGCGCGCATGCGCCTGCTCGCCGGCGGACGTGATGGCGAGGGGCGCATTCTTGCCGGTGTCCAGCTGTCGTTGCAGCCGGGCTGGAAGACGTATTGGCGCTTGCCCGGCGGGAGCGGTATCCCGCCGACCTTTGACTGGAGCGCCTCGCTCAATGCAAAATCGCTCATTGTCTCCTACCCGGCACCAAGCCGTCTGGGGGAAGGGCAGGGTATGTTCCTGGGCTATACCGGCGACGTTGTTTTCCCTGTCGAGGTGATACCCGCCGACCCGGCCGGTGACGTCGAACTTGTCCTCAATCTGACGTATGGGGTGTGTGAGCGCATCTGTATTCCAGCCGAAAGCCAGGCGCGGCTGCGCTTTGCATCCGCCTCGCCCGCTGATGACGCCGCCGCGTTGATCGAGCGCGCGCGAGCGCGTGTGCCCCGTCGCGTCCCTGCGGGAACCATGGTCCGGGACTGGCGGTATCTGGCTGATCAACGGCGTATCGAGTTTGCGGTGGATGCGTTGGGTGGCGTTGACTTTGTCGCCGTCGAGGGGCAGGTCGACCTTGATCTGGGGATGGCGGTCGAGGTCGCTTCGTCCGGGCCTTTGAAGCGATTTTCAGTAAGCCTTGGCGGACCATCCGCCGCACCGCCTGCCTCTCCTCTTCTCGTGACCATTGTCAGCCGCCGCGCGGCGGTCGAGGAGGCGCATACACTCGACGGATAGACGATGACCGTCTATGTCAGGAGGCTGGAGCAACGATGCTGCAGCCGGAGACACAGATGACGATTAAAGTTGGTGATCGCCTACCCGACGTGAAGTTCAAGATCATGGGTTCCGATGGCCCTGCTGACCTTGCGAGCAGCGATGTCTTCAAGGGCAAGAAAGTTGCCTTCTTCGCCGTACCGGGTGCCTTTACCCCCACCTGCCACCGTAATCATCTGCCGGGCTATCTCGAGCATGCGGCAGAGCTTCATGCCAAGGGCGTCGATACCATCGCTGTGACCGCCGTCAACGATGTGTTTGTGATGAACGAATGGAAGAAAGCAACGGGGGCCGGCGACAGGATCGTGTTTCTGGCTGACGGCGCGGCTGTCTTTGCCAAGGCCATCGGCCTTGATCTTGATGCGACAGTTCCTGGCCTTGGCATCCGCTCGAAACGCTATGCGATGCTGGTAGACGATGGTGTCGTCAAGGTCCTCAATGTCGAGGACGTGCCTTCCAAGGCTGACGCGTCGAGCGCTGTCGCGCTTCTGAAGGAAATCTGAAATACTCTGCCGGCTTCGCTCGATCAGCCTTTGATCTTTGCAATCGGCGCGCTATGATCCAAGGCGTCTGGCGGCATGTCAGGCAGCACACGCGGGAGAGACCAGCCGGGTATTCCCGACTGGCGCCGAAGGCGCAACCGCCCCGGAAACGCTCAGGCAACCGGACCGCGCGTGTTACAGACTCTGGAAAGCAACGGCCACAGCCGTTCACCGACGGGTGCAAGCCGCGTTGTTGCGATGCGGTGAAATCTCTCAGGTTCCCAGACAGAGGGGGCGCGAACCGGGCATGATCCGGCACGCTGTCTCTTGTCGGGAACCGCGCATGGCCACTGATATTTCTTTGAAGCAGACGCCGCTGGTGATGGCCCATCGCGCCTCAGGCGCGCGCATGGTACCGTTTGCCGGCTATGAAATGCCGCTTCACTACGAGGATGGCATTCTAGCCGAGCACAACTGGACCCGCAGGAATGCCGGTCTCTTCGATGTCTCTCATATGGGGCAGGCTGAGCTGGTCGGCCCCGATCACGAGACGACGGCGCGGGCGCTTGAAGCGCTGGTGCCCGCGGATATTTTGGGCCTTGAGCCGGGAAAGCAGCGCTACACCCAGTTATTGAACCCGTCTGGCGGCATCATTGATGATGTGATGGTGAGCCGTGGCGGCGATGATGGCCGCCTCGCCCTCGTCGTCAACGCAGCCGGCGCATCGGTTGATTATGCGCATATGACAAGCGCACTGCCACCCGTCGTGCGATTGCTCGCGCATGAGGATCGCGCCCTGCTTGCCCTGCAGGGCCCGAAAGCGGCGTCGGTTCTAGCCGAGCACGAGGCGACATTGGCGACCATGAGCTTCATGAGCGTGCGCCACGTGCGGCTGGCCGGTATCGATTGCGTCGTTTCGCGCGCCGGCTATACCGGTGAGGACGGTTTCGAGATAGCGCTTGGCGCCCGCGATGCACCGCGGCTGTGGGCGGTGTTGACGGGCGAGGATGATGTGCGCCCGGTAGGCCTTGGGGCCCGCGATACGCTGCGCCTTGAAGCCGGGCTTTGCCTGTACGGCCACGATATCGACGAGACAACCTCGCCGATCGAGGCGGGGCTTGCCTTCTCGGTCGCCAAGCGCCGGCGTCAGGAGGGAGGCTTTCCTGGCGCTGCGCGGCTTACACGCGAGCTTGCTGGCGATATCAAACGCCAGCGCGTTGGCATCATCGTTGAGGGCCGCCAGCCGGCTCGCGAAGGCTGCGCCATCCTGGATCCGGCGACGGGCCTGAGGATTGGTATCATCACATCCGGCGGTTTTAGCCCGACAGTCGGGCGGCCTGTCGCCATGGGCTACCTCCCGCCGACGCATGCGGTGCCCGGAACAGCGCTTCAGGTGCAGGTGCGCGACAAGCGTCTCAACGCCCTCGGCGCCGCTATGCCATTTGTACCGCATCGCTATGTCCGGGCTCGTTGAACAGCGCGGCCGGCGAATTGATCCCCCTTTTCGGAGCTTTGCCATGTCATCTCTGCGTTTCACCAAAGAACACGAATATGTCCGCCTCGACGGCGATATCGCGACCATCGGCATCACCGACTATGCGCAAAAGCAGCTCGGCGATGTCGTCTTTGTCGAATTGCCGGATGTCGGCGCGAAGCTTGAGCGGGGCAAACAGGCGGCAATTGTTGAATCAGTGAAGGCGGCGTCCGAAGTGTATGCGCCGCTGACGGGTGTGGTGATCGCCGTCAACGAGGCGCTTCCCGATACGCCAGCAATCGTCAATTCGTCGCCGCTGGCCGGGGGCTGGTTCCTCAAGATGACGCTTGCCCATGCCGGCGAGATGGATGTCCTGATGAGCGAGGCAGACTACAACGCCTATGTCGAAACCCTGGGCTGAGGCGTTCCATGCGCTATCTCCCGCTCACCGCTGTTGAACGTCTCGACATGCTGGCCAAAATCGGCGCCGCGTCGATGGATGATCTCTTCGTCGGTATCCCTGCTGACAAGCGTTTGCCGGGGCTGATGGAGCTGCCGGCGGGGCGCGGCGAATGTGATGTCGAGCGCTTGCTCAATGGGCTTTCGGCGCAAAATAAAGCGGCTGGAGATGTGCCCTTCTTCGTCGGTGCTGGCGCCTATCGCCACCACATCCCCGCCAGCGTCGATCATCTCATCCAGCGCTCGGAATTCCTCACCTCCTACACCCCCTACCAGCCCGAGATCGCGCAGGGGACGCTGCAATACCTCTTCGAATTCCAGACGCAGGTGGCATTGCTGACCGGCATGGAGGTCGCGAACGCCTCGATGTATGATGGCTCGACGGCCACCGGCGAAGCCGTCCTCATGGCCCATCGCCTGACGAGGCGCAGCAAATCCGTGCTGTCGGGCACGCTGCACCCCCATTACCGTGCGGTTGTTGAAACGTTGTCGCACATGGCAGGCGATCACGTGGAGGCGCTGGCACCGGCCATTGCCGGCAGGAGCGAGGATATCCTCGCAGCCATCGATGCTGACACGTCGTGCGTCGTCGTTCAGTCGCCGTCTTTTTATGGCGAGATCATCGATCTGCGGCCGATTGCCACCAAAGCCCACAGCGTTGGCGCCCTGCTGATTGCGGTGGTGAGCGAAGCGGTGTCCTTCGGCCTGGTTGAAAGTCCGGGTCAGCTCGGGGCTGATATCGTGGTGGCGGAAGGCCAGTCTATCGGCAACAGCCTCAATTTCGGCGGCCCCTATGTCGGGCTCTTCGCCACCCGCCAGAAATTCGTCCGCCAGATGCCCGGGCGCCTGTGCGGCGAAACGGTTGATGCCGATGGCAGGCGCGGTTTTGTCCTCACTTTGTCGACCCGCGAGCAGCATATCCGTCGCGACAAGGCGACATCGAACATCTGTACCAACTCCGGCCTGTGCTGCCTTGCCTTCACCATTCACATGGCGCTTCTGGGTGAAACAGGCCTCAAGCGACTTGCACGCCTCAATCATGCGCATGCGGTCAGACTTGCCGACATGTTGCGGGACGTCAAAGGGGTGGAGGTGTTGAACCATTCCTTCTTCAATGAATTCACCCTGCGCGTCCCTGGCGATGCGGCAACACTGGTGGAAGCCCTGGCGCAGGCGGGTGTGCTTGCCGGCGTACCGGTATCGCGGCTTGAGCCGGAGTGCCCGCACCTCAATGATCTGCTGCTCGTCGCCTCCAGCGAGATGAACAGCGATGACGATCGCCACAGGCTGGTCGCGGCAATGAAAAAGGTGCTCGCATGAATTCCGAAGGTGGCCCCACCGCCCTATCACAAACGACCAGCATCCGCCCGGCGCGAACCTTTACCGCCAACCGAGCGCTTCAGCAGGAAGAAGGGCTTCTTTTCGAGATCGGGCGCCTTGATGTCACCGGCGTTGATCTTGAGGAGCCTGCGGCTTTCGTGCCGCGCCTTGGCGGATTGGAGAGAGCGGGCGCGATCGGCCTCCCCGGCCTCAGCGAACCGGAAGCGATGCGCCATTATGTGCGCCTCAGCCAGAAGAATTACGGCATTGATTCAGGGCTGTTTCCGCTGGGCTCCTGCACCATGAAACACAATCCTCGGTTAAATGAGAAGATGGCACGCCTGCCGGGCTTTGCCGATATCCACCCATTGCAGCCGCAATCAACCGTGCCCGGCGCGCTGGCGCTCATGGAGATGCTGTCGCATTGGCTGATCGAGATGACGGGCATGAACGCGGTGGCGCTGAGCCCCAAGGCAGGCGCCCATGGCGAGCTTTGCGGAATGATGGCGATCAAGGCGGCGCTGGCTGCCCGTGGCGAGCACGAGCGTCAGGTGGTGCTCGTGCCTGATTCAGCCCATGGCACTAATCCCGCGACCGCTGCCCTGATCGGCTTCAGCGTGCGCTCGGTGCCAGCCGGCGCTGATGGCATGGTGCGGGCGGATGCGGTCAAAGCAGCCCTTGATGGCGATGTCGCGGCAATCATGCTGACCAATCCCAACACCTGCGGTCTGTTCGAGGCCGAGATCGTCGCAATCGCCGAGGCCGTGCACGAGGCTGGCGCCTATTTTTACTGCGACGGCGCCAATTTCAACGCCATCGTCGGCAAGGCGCGTCCGGGCGATCTGGGTGTCGACGCCATGCACATCAACCTGCACAAGACTTTTTCGACGCCTCATGGCGGCGGCGGTCCGGGGGCCGGGCCGGTGGTCCTGTCGGCAGCCCTCGCCCCGTTTGCCCCGGCGCCCTATCTGCGCCGCGATGGCTGGGGCCTGCGCCTCGTTGAGGATTCAGCGCGCGAAGGCGATCACGCCCCCTTCGGTCGCCTCACCGCTTTCCACGGCCAGATGGGTATGTATGTGCGCGCATTGTCCTACATGCTCTCGCATGGCGCCAATGGCATGAAGCAGGCATCCGAGGATGCCGTCCTCAACGCCAATTACATCCGCGCCGGGCTGAGCGACCTCTTGAGCCAGCCCTTCGGCGACCAGCCCTGCATGCATGAGGTGCTGTTTGATGATGCCTGGCTGAAAGGGACTGGCCTCACCACGCTCGACATCGCCAAGGCGCTGATCGACGAGGGCTACCATCCCATGACGATCTATTTCCCGCTGGTCGCCCATGGTGCCATGCTGATTGAACCAACCGAATCGGAATCAAAGCTCTCGCTTGACCTGTTCATTGCGACCATGCGCGATCTCGCTTTGGCCGTGAAGGCGGGCGAGAAAGAGCGCTTTCTTTCCGCCCCGCGCCTCAGTCCGCGCCGCCGGCTTGATGAGACGCGTGCGGCCCGTCAGCCCGTTTTGCGCTGGAAGCCCCGCGCGCCGCTGCCGCAGGCAAATGATTAGACGGGAACGGGCTAGCTGCGGGCTCGCGATTTACGTGCCGTTTTGGGTGCTGCCGGCGGAGGTGCCGGATCAAAGCCCACAAATATCTGCAGGTCGGAGAGTTTATCGCTGGGATCGCGGGTGATTTTGAAATTGTCGATGACGACCGAAAAATTTGCCTGCGCCTCATTGGGCGGTATTGTCACGCTCACCTGGGTCAGGCGGGAATCGAGGACATCATCCCCTCTCACAACAGCAATCCGCACCGGCACCTGATAGACTCCGGGTGATCCGGACGGCCCCAGCAGCAGGCGGCCGATGGCGCCGACACGGTAACTTCCGGCGAAATTATCATCGGCTCCCAGCGTGCGGCATTCACGCGCCAGCTTGCCAAGCGTGGCCTGCCACACCAGCGCTTCCGCCGCCTCACCGGCACCTGCGCGGAAGGTACGAAGGGTCTCGGTACCCTCGCGGACTTCCACGTTGGGGCAGCTGGCAGCGACGATCCCTGGCGCCAGCTTCGGCGCGGCGGGGTCGCCGGGAATGGCCAGAGGCGCGCCGAAAATTCCCTGCAGCCATCCTGGGCGGGCATTGGTTGGAAGGTCGGCGAGCGAGGGTTGGCTGGCCGCCGGCGCCGCCGCCGCCTGGCCCGCAACTGTTCCTGATCTCTCGACAGATGCGGGCGCCTGGGAAGCGGGCTGGCTTGCCCCGATACCAAACGCGCTGCATCCGGCCAGCGTCAGGAATGCCGTCCCTGCGACTCCTTGGCGTAGTCGGGCAACCATCACTCGCTTGCGAACCGCGCAGACCATGGATAGACATCTCCATTGCCGCCATGCTGGGGGCGTTCGTGTCCTAGCATGGCAAGCGTTGCAACCAAAACAGGCAGGCCGGCGCCTGATATGCGCCACTTGACCGGAGCTTATCGCTGCTCCTGTGCCGTCAAGACAAGGAAATTTCATGGCAAGCGCTGAAAAACCCAAGTTGAACATCATCCTGTGCTCGCCGCGCGGCTTCTGCGCTGGTGTTGTGCGTGCCATTGATGTGGTGGTACTGGCGTTGAAAAAATACGGCGCGCCGGTCTATGTGCGCCACGAAATCGTCCATAATCGCTACGTGGTGGAGAGTCTGAAGCAAAAGGGCGCGATTTTCGTCGAGGAACTCGACGAGGTGCCCAGCGATGATCATCCGGTGATCTTTTCGGCCCATGGCGTCCCGAAATCCATTCCCGCCGAGGCCGCCAGCCGCAATCTGCTTGCCATCGACGCCACCTGTCCGCTGGTGACGAAAGTGCATCGCGAGGCCGAGATCCATCATCGTCGCGGCCGCAACATCATCCTTATCGGCCACGCCAGCCACCCCGAAGTGACGGGGACCATGGGTCAATTGCCTGACGGTGCGGTCCAGCTTGTCGAAACGGTAGATGATGTCGCAAGGCTGAAGCCGCGCGATGAAGGCAATCTCGCCTACATCACCCAGACGACGCTGTCGATCGACGACACCCATGATATCATCCTCGCCCTTGAGCAGCGCTTTCCCTCGATCACCGGACCGCACAAGGAGGACATTTGCTACGCCACCACCAACCGTCAGGAAGCGGTGAAGGTGGTCGCCCCGCAGGTTGACGCGCTGATCGTTGTCGGCGCCCCCAATTCCTCAAACTCGCTGCGTTTGCGCGAGGTTGCCGAGCGCGCCGGATGCGCCCGCTCCTACCTTGTCCAGCGCGCGGCTGAAATCGACTGGTCCCTGTTTGAGGGCATCAAGACGCTGGGTCTGACGGCAGGCGCTTCGGCGCCCGAGGTCCTGGTCGAGGAAGTGATGGGGGCATTCGCCGAGCGCTACGACATCACTATCGACCAGGTCTCGACCTCGGAAGAACATGTCTTTTTCCCGCTGCCGCGCCAGTTGCGCGACGTAGCCCAGCCCGAGCCGGCGGTTTAGCAGCCGCCCTCAGCTGTTGAGGATCAGCCCCACGCCCAGCACGACGAGCAGCAGTCCTGCCGCCTCGAGGCCTGTCGTGCCCTGCCTGAAGACCTTGCGTGACAAGGCCCAGGCAAAGATCACCTCGACAAGCGCCAGCGTGCGCACGCGGGCGACCTGTTCAAGCGCAAACGCCAGAAACCAGAATTGCGAGGCAATCGCCCCGGTGAAGCCCGCCGGCAATGAAGAGCGCCACGCCTTGAGCACGCCGATGAGCACCTGGCGGTCACGTACCGCCAGATAGGCTGACAGGCTGAAGGCCTGGAAGGCCAGCCCCCAGACAAGCGTGGTCGTCGCCCGTAACACAAAGCTCGTGTGCTCAAGCGACAGCACGCCACCACGAAAGCCTACCGCAGCGGCGCCAAAGAGCGCACCCGAGATGATACCGCGCAGGGCCGGCCGGGCATTGGCTTTGAAGCCTCTGGTTTCTGTTCCGGCCGGCCACGACATCATCAGCACGCCGCCGGTCGCCATCAGGATGGCCATCACCGCCAGCGCTGACAGATGCTCGCCCAAAACGACAACCGCAAAGAGCGCCACGTGAATGGGTTCGGTCTTGGTGAGTGCCGTCGTCACCACGAACGACTTTTCGTTCATTGCCGACAGCATGAGGCCGGTGGCGAGGATCTGCGCGAAGGCGCCAAGCGCCACCCACAGCAGGAAGGCGATATTGGGCGCCGGCGGCGCGGCGCCAGACGTCAGGCAGACGATCAGCAAAAACAGCAGGGAAAAGGGCAGGCCGTAGAGAAAGCGTACATGGGTGGCGCCGACCGTGCCGAGCCTTTTGGTCAGGCTGCGCTGCACGCCATTGCGCACCGTCTGCGCGGCGGAGGCGGTGACGGTAAAGACAGCCCATAGCCATTCGAACATGTGTGAAACCCGGTTGGTGGTCTGGTGGGCGTTTTGACGTGGTGGATAAGCAAGGCTACCACCGGTTGCGGCATGGTGCGCGGAGCTGTGGTGGGAATGGCAGTCTATACCGATGTATCGGATGAAGAATTATTGTCCTTCGTGGCGGCATACGACATCGGCATGCCTTTGTCTTTCAAGGGAATCGCTGAAGGTGTCGAGAATACCAACTATCTGCTCCATGCCGAAGGCGGTCGGTTTATTCTCACCCTCTACGAGAAGCGGACAAAAAGCGAGGATCTGCCGTTCTTTTTGGGGTTGATGCGCCATCTGGCGTCCAAGGGCGTGCGCTGCCCGATGCCGGTTGCCGATCGCCAGGGTGAAAGCCTGAAGCGGCTTGCCGGTCGTCCGGCAGCGATGATGAGTTTTCTCGACGGTGTGTCGGTGCGCCGCCCGAGTGCGGAACAATGCGCGACTGTGGGTGCGGCCCTCGCCGCCCTTCACGAAGCCAGCGCCGATTATGAATTATCACGGCCAAACGCCATGTCGGTCATGGCCTGGCGCCCGCTGATTGCGGCGGTGGGTGAGCGCGCTGACGAGGTGGCGCTGGGGCTTGCCGAGGACATCGAGGATGAGATGGCCTTCCTGGAGCGCCACTGGCCATCCGACCTGCCACGCGGCGTCATTCACGCCGATCTCTTTCCCAACAATGTCCTCTTCATCGGCAAGCAGGTGTCGGGGCTCATCGATTTCTATTTCGCCGCCAATGATGCCTACGCCTATGATCTGGCGATCTGCCTGAATGCCTGGTGTTTTGAAGCCGATCACTTTTCGCTCAATATCACCAAGGCGCGCGCACTCGTGGAGAGTTACAGCAAAATCAGGCCGCTGGCCGACGGCGAAAAAGCGGCGTTTCCGCTGCTGAGCCGTGGTGCCGCCATGCGCTTCCTCGCCACCCGCCTCTATGACTGGATCAATACGCCGCCGGGTGCCCTGGTGAAGCGTCTTGATCCCGTCGAATACTGGCGCAAAAACCGCTTTCACCGGCGCATCATGTCGCCCGCTGATTATGGTCTTTGAGCATGGCAGACACCGCAAAGCGCGTGATCATCTTCACCGATGGCGCCTGTTCGGGAAATCCCGGGCCGGGCGGCTGGGGGGCGGTCCTGCGCTGGGGCGCGAGCGAGCGCGAGCTCTCCGGGGGCGAAGCTGACACGACCAATAACCGCATGGAGCTGATGGCTGCCATCGAGGCGCTGGCAGTCCTCACCCGGCCGATGTCGGTTGACCTCACCACCGACAGCGAATATCTGCGCAATGGCATCATGCAGTGGATTCATGGCTGGAAACGCAATGGCTGGAAGACGGCACAGAAAAAGCCGGTGAAGAACGCCGATCTGTGGATGCGCCTCGATGAGCTGGTCGCCCGCCACGACATCGCCTGGCACTGGACCAAGGGGCATGCCGGCGATCCGATGAATGAGCGCGTGGACGAATTGGCGCGCGCTGCCATCAAGCGCTTGCGCGAGCAAGGGTAGCCCTCACCCTGGGCCCGAGCGGATTTGGCATATGGCCGTGCAGCCTCTAACCTTGCGGCAGCCATGATCAGGAGTAACCGATGCCGTACACCGCCACAGCGCAGATGATGACACCCGGAACGGACATCCCGACCTATGCCGATGTCGAAGCGGCGGCCAGGCGTCTTGCCGGCGTTGCTCACCGCACGCCTGTCGTGACGTCGCGCGCCGCGAACAAGCGGGCAGGGGCCGAACTCTTCTTCAAATGCGAGAATTTTCAGCGCGCCGGCGCCTTCAAATTTCGTGGCGCTTATAACGCGATATCGCTGCTGTCGCCGGCGGCAAGGAAGGCTGGTGTGCTCACCTATTCCTCCGGCAACCACGCGCAGGCGATAGCCCTTGCTGGCTCCCTTCTTGGCGTTCCCGCCACCGTCCTCATGCCTGAGGACGCGCCGGCGATGAAAGTCGCCGCCACGCAAGGCTATGGCGCTCACGTCATCCGCTTCGACCGCTACAAGGATAGCCGTCATGAGCTCGCAACGATCATGGCAAACGAGCGGGGGCTGACGTTGATCCCGCCCTTCGACCATGCCGATATCATCGCCGGGCAGGGGACGGCCGCCAAGGAGCTGATCGAGGAGACTGGCGCGCTTGACGCCTTGCTCATCTGCATGGGCGGCGGCGGGCTGGTCGCCGGCTGCGCGCTGGCCGCACGCGCTTTGTCGCCGTCAGCAGCCATTATCGGCGTCGAGCCGGAAGCCGGCAATGACGGCCAGCAATCCTTCCGCGCTGGTAAAATCGTTGAAATCACTGTGCCGCGCACCCTTGCCGACGGTGCGCAGACAACGGCGCTGGGGGAGCGCAACTTTGCCATCATCCGCCGCGATTTGAGCGATGTTCTGACCGTCGACGACACAGAGCTTGTTGCGACCATGAGATTCTTTGCCGAGCGGATGAAGATGATCGTCGAGCCGACGGGCTGTCTTGCAGCGGCGGGCGCCTTTGCTCACGCCGCGCAGACATGGCCGGGGGGCAGGGTTGGCGTTATCATCAGCGGCGGCAATGTCGATCTTGCCGCTTTCGCGCGGCTGGTGGCTTGAAATCGCGCAATCGTGACTTAGAACGGCAAGACTTTAATGATTTAGTACATCATCCCGTGTACCAAACTCTGCGATACGTATTGTAACGTAGATAGAGATTGAGGTCGATGATGAACCGCCGTTCGCTCCTTGCGTTGATAACAGGCGCTGCCCTTGTACCCCTGATGCGCGCTGCTGAGGCGGCTGCCGGCTTCCTGCATTATAAGGCGGAAGAATTCGCGCAGATGCTGAAGAATGGCGACACCATCGTCATTCACGTCCATGCTGACTGGTGCCCGACCTGCACCCGCCAATTGGTGACACTCGAACAGATGGCAAGCGAAGCGGCTTTCAGCCGTGTGCGCTTTGTTCGCGTCAATTTTGATACGGACCTCGATTTCCTGCGCGCCAATCGTGTGTCCAGCCAGTCAACGATCATCGTCGTCAAGGGCGGCCACGAAGCAAGCCGCTTTGTGGGCGTGACCCGCGCCGGCGAAATCCGCACCCGCATCACCGCCGCGGTCTGACGACCGGGGAGTGTTCACGTGACAGCGCTTGCCCTGGCCTTCCTCGCCGGGACGTTAACCACGCTGAACCCGTGCGTTCTTCCCATGTTGCCGCTCGTCCTGGCGGGAACCATGAGTGGAGGCAGGCTCGGGCCGGTCGCCTTTGCCGCCGGCATGGTGTTGTCGTTCACTGCGCTTGGTCTCTTCATCGCCACCATCGGCATTGGTCTTGGCATCACGCCCAATGTGCTGCGTCAGGTGGCCGCGCTGATGTTTGTCCTCTTTGGTCTCGTTTTGCTGGTTAAACCGCTGCAGGAGCGTATGGCGCTTGCAACCGCCGGTATCGCCACGGGTGCCAATGCACTGGCCGGGCGGGTGGAAGCAAAGGGCCTTGCCGGCCCGTTTCTCTTCGGAACGTTGGCAGGGGCCTTGTGGTCGCCATGTTCAGGGCCTTCGCTCGGGGCGGCGATTGCGCTGGCAGCCGAATCGGGCGGACTTGCGCCAGCCGCGCTGCGCATGTTGGCCTTTGGCCTTGGCGCGACGCTCATTCTGATGATCCTTGCCTATGGCTCGCGCGCTGCCATCATGGATCGGCGCAATACGCTGCTATCCGCTGCGGGCTGGGTAAAACCCGCTGCCGGTTTTTTGTTTGTTGCAATCGGCCTCATCGTCCTCACCGGCCTCGACAAGACGATGGAAGCGTTCCTCGTCGCCCATATGCCGGATTGGCTGATCGATATCACCACCAGCCTGTGACCGGGCTGGCGCCCTACATGCCGATGTAATTCGGGCCGCCCGCCCCTTCCGGCGTCACCCAATTGATGTTCTGGGCGGGGTCCTTGATGTCGCAGGTTTTGCAATGGACGCAATTCTGCGCGTTGATGACAAAGCGCGGATCGCTTTTCGTCTCGGAATTGGCGTAAACCACCTCGTACACGCCCGCCGGGCAATAAAGCCGCGCCGGCTCGCCATAGAGCGGCAGGTTCCGGCCAATCGGGATGCTTGCGTCTTTGAGCTGCAGATGCACCGGCTGGTCTTCCTCGTGATTGGTGTTGGAGAGATAGACCGAGCTTGGCTTGTCGAAGCTGATCTTGCCGTCCGGGCGCGGATAATCGATGGGTGATGACTGCGCCAGCGTTTTCAGCGTAGCGAAATCGGCCTTGCCATGTTTCATCGTACCAAACAGCGAAAAGCCGAAGGTGTTGCACCACATGTCAAAGCCGCCGAGAGCGATGCCGATGAAGGTGCCAAGCTTCGACCATAGTGGCTTGGCGTTGCGCACCCGCCACAGATCCTGACCGATCGCAGACGTCCGCCACGCCTCCTCATAAGCTGCCAGCTCGTCATGAGCGCGCCCCTGTTGCAGCGCCGTGAACGTATGCTCGGCCGCCAGCATGCCTGAGAGAATGGCGTTATGACTGCCCTTGATGCGCGGCACGTTGACGAAGCCCGCCGCACACCCGAGCAGCGCTCCGCCGGGAAACGTCAGCTTGGGCACCGACTGATACCCACCCTCGGTAATGGCGCGCGCCCCGTAGGCGATACGCTTGCCGCCCTCGAACACGCTGCGGATGCCAGGGTGCGTTTTGAAGCGCTGGAACTCGTCGAAGGGCGACAAATAGGGGTTCGTGTAGTTGAGATGAACAACGAAGCCGGCGGCAACAAGCCGCTCGCCATAATGATAGAGGAAGGAGCCGCCGCCGGTTGTGTTGTCAAGCGGCCAGCCGAAACTGTGCTGCACCAGACCGGGCTGATGCTTGTCGGCGGCCACTTCCCAGATTTCCTTGATGCCGATGCCGAATTTCTGTGGCTCGCGCCCCTGTGACAGGTCGAAGCGGGCGATTGCCTGCTTGCTGAGATGACCGCGCGCGCCCTCGCCGAGCAGCGTGTATTTGCCGCGCAGCTCCAGGCCACGGGTAAAGGTTGATTTGGGGCTGCCATCCTTGGCAACACCCATATCGCCGGTAGCAACCCCGACCACACCGCCCGCCTTGTCATAGAGCAATTCGGCAGCGGCAAATCCCGGATAAATCTCGACACCCAGAGCCTCCGCCTCACCGGCGAGCCATTTCACCACCTCACCCAGCGAGACGATATAGTTGCCGTGATTGTTCATCAGTGGCGGCATCATCCAGTTGGGCAGGCGAAACGCCATCGAGGTGCCAAGAAAGAGAAAGCGGTCATCCTTCACTTGCGTGGTGATCGGGGCGCCTTTCTCCTTCCAGTCAGGGATGAGCTGGTTGATGCCTACCGGATCAATGACGGCGCCCGACAGGATATGGGCGCCGGGCTCCGAGCCCTTCTCGACGACGACCACCGAAATCTCGGCACCATTATCCATCGCCAGCTGTTTGAGGCGAATGGCGGCGGCCAGACCCGCCGGTCCGGCGCCAACAATCACCACATCATAGTCCATCTGGTCGCGCGCTGGCTTATCGGTCAAATTCTGGCTCATTCTTGCCACTCCCCTCGCGTTTGGTTACATCCGATGTAGCAGCGCGCCATCAGGCTTGCGACCATTTTATCCTGCTTCACGCCAGTCGGGTCCGATTCATGCAGGTATCTGCGACAGAGGCAATGTCGGTTGCGCAGGCAAGAGCACTGCTTGACTGGTATATCGCCATGGGCGTTGATTGCGCTATTGGCGAAACTCCGATCGACCGCTTCGCTCTGGGCAATGCCACGCCCACATCCCCGTCCAGGCCAGCCGCGGTCGCTTCCCTGATAGCGCCGCTATCGCCTCGCGCCAGCGCCGCACGACCCTCCGCGCCGGCCATCGAGGGTGAGCCCGGCATCGCCGAAGCGCGCCGTCTCGCCGCCGCGGCAATGAGTCTCGACGAGCTGCGCGAGGCGATGAACGCCTTCGAGGGCTGCGCTTTGAAGGCAACCGCGTCCCAACTCGCGTTTGCCGATGGCATTGCCGGTGCAGCCCTGATGCTGGTCGGTGAAGCGCCGGGCCGGGAAGAAGATTTGCAGGGCAAACCCTTCGTCGGACGCTCCGGGCAATTGCTCGATCGTATTCTGGCATCGATCGGCCTTGATCGCAGCAAGGTCTATATCGCCAACGTTGTGCCTTGGCGCCCGCCAGGCAACCGCACACCCACTCCCCAGGAATTGGCAATCTGCCGACCCTTCATCGAACGTCAGATTGAATTGGCGGCACCCAAATGCCTCGTCCTGCTGGGCGGCGCGGCCAATTCCGCCCTGACCGGCTCCTCTCAAGGCATTGTCAAGCAACGCGGGAAATGGCTGAGCCTGCACATGGGACAGCTTGTCCTGCCCACCATGCCGACCTTCCACCCGGCTTATCTGTTACGAAACCCCCTCTCCAAGAAATTGATATGGAACGATTTTTTGGAAGTTCATCAAGTGTTGCGCCGGGCCTGACGGCGCGGGCAGCGCGTTGAAAGCAGGAAACGACGCAAAGCAAAAATCACGCAAGATAAGTTGAAATTATTTGAATAACTTAACCGAATTTCAAAGATCAGCGGTTAGATTGGACACATGCCGGACAAGAAGATTATCTGGCTCCGCCATGGCGGAAATTAAGCACAAGGAGTGAGCTGAATGAACAAGATGCGCGAATTTTTTTCCTGCGAGAGCGGCGCGACGGCAATCGAATATGGTTTGATTGCTGCTGGTATCGCTGTTGTTGTTATCGGCGCGGTTAATAGTATTGGTACGAACCTCAACACTGTGTTCACCAACGTCCAAAACAACCTCAAATAAAATATCCAATAAATTCTATCTGATCATGCATCCTGACATCGGGCAGAGCAAGCTTTGCGGCTTGTTCTGCTTTTTTCATTTCATTTAGGTATTTAATTTATTATTAACAAATTTAAATAAAAAATTAAATCAAGCGTTAAATATATAATTTTTATCGATTTGACACATTAATTCCAGGCGAGATGCAATGGTCAATTAACGTCTGTCAAATATAAAAACGCAGATGCACGGGATGATGGTTCCCGTCACGTATCATCGCGCAAGGAGTGAGCGAGCATGAACGCAATCGCCCGGTTTATCGGCTGCAACAAGGGTGCGACCGCCATTGAATATGCTCTGATTGCCTCCGGCATCGCTGTAGCCGTCATCGTAGCGGTCACCGGCCTTGGTACCAATTTGAACGCGCTCTTTACCAAGGTCCAAAACAACATCAAATAAGCGTTTCATTCATCAATATCGCGCCGTACCGGCCCGCTGGCGACGCGAAATCCCTTCGCTTGAAGCGCTTTTCTGGTTAACTCTCCGCTGTCGCTGCGCGACCAGCCGATGCCGGCAAAGGCGCCCGCTTTGCCGGGAGGAAAGCGTGGCGCGGTGCCCTTGACCGCGCAAAACCAGAATCCGCCATCTTCGGCATAGGCGATCACAGCGTCGGCGCCCTTGAGGGCGCTGAACGCCGCCGCGATATGCGTGGCGTTGACATCAACAATATCGCTCCCCATGACCGCCGCCGGCGCCGCGCCGGCATGGGCGAGCAGGCTACCCATACGATGGCCGAGATCGCCTGAGCTTTGTGCCAATACCTCGCAGCCGGGGGCAAGCCGCCGCCATAACGGGCTGTGAACCGCAGTGGGCGGCGTGACGGCCAGGATCGTTCGCCAGCGTTTGTCCTGCCCTGCCGTCCGCAAGGTGGAGGCCAGCAATGTACGATATAGCGACACCGCGCCAATAGCGCCAATCCGTCGCGCCAGCCTTGTCTTGACGGCGCCGGCAATCGGCAGCCGTGCCATGATGAACAGCAGGGGCCGCGATCTTCCGGCCTTGCGCTGGCGTGCAGGCGAGCTCGTCATTTTTGTCCTTGATAGCGACGCATCAGCGCTTCCGGAGAGGCGCCAAGCAGGTAGAGCGCAAGACAGGAGAGATTGCGCAGGCTGCGCCCGACATAGCCGTCGGTCTCATAACGCCTGGCACTGGTGATGGCCCTGGTGCGCAGGATCTGCAGGTTCCGGTGACCGATACGCCGGACCATATCGACGTCTTCCATCAACGGTATGTGCCGGAAGCCTCCCAGCCGGCGGTAATGATCAAGGCGCATGAGCAGCCCCTGATCGCCATAGGGAAGTGCGAACAGGAAGCAGCGCAGCGCCACCATTCCTTCAAGCAGGCGGGCTTTCACGCCGAAACTGTCAAGGGCAAAGGTGAAGCACGCAGCCCTGTCATCGTCCTGCTTGTCGGCGCGTTCGATAAAGGCCGACACCTCTTGCTCCCAGCCAGGACCGGGAAGGGTATCGGCATGCAGGAAAAGAAGCCAGGGCCCGCGCGCCTGCGCGGCGCCGGCGGCAAGCTGCGTGCCACGTCCTTTGTTACTATGAACGATGCCACAACCCATGGCATCGGCGATAGCGAGTGTGTCATCCTGCGACCCGCCATCGCTGACGATGACCTCGCGCACCAGGCCGTCGGCCGCAGCCGGCACCAGTGTGCATAGCGTTGCCGGGAGGTCTTGGGCGGCATTGAAGGTGGGGATGATAACGCTGATCATGGCTCCACAGTGCCGAGAACCGGGCGCCGTGGGCAAGCAGGAAATGCGCAGGCCGCTTGCAAACAACAAAGAACAAAGATAGAACATCGCAATGACCCAGCTTGCAATCCGCCACACTTTGCCAGGCGACAATCACATCGCTGAACCGCGACGCCGCGGGCGTGGCGTGGTGTCGAATGCCGTCGGTCGCTTTGAGGCTTTGAAGCGTCACGAGGAAGATGACGGGTGGGGCAGTGTCGACACGCTGCCGGCATTCCGCACCGAGGTGGCGGTTGAAATGGCGCGGGCGATCATTGCCCGCAATGAATCGCCTGATATTTCCTTTGACCGTTCGATCAATCCCTATCGCGGCTGCGAGCATGGCTGCGTCTATTGTTTTGCGCGGCCAACCCACGCTTTTCTCGGATTGTCGCCCGGGCTCGATTTCGAGACCCGTCTGGTGGCAAAAGACAATGCCGCCGACCTTCTCGAACGCGAACTGGCAAATCCGCGATATGAACCGCGCACCATCGCGCTGGGCACCGCGACCGACCCCTATCAGCCCATTGAGCGCGAGCGCAAACTGACCCGCAGCGTTCTCGAAGTGCTCGAGCGCGCCGGCCATCCGGTCGGTATCGTCACCAAATCGGCGCTGGTGACCCGCGATATCGATATTCTGGCGCGCATGGCCGAGCGTAACCTCGCCAAGGTGGCGATATCGGTGACGACGCTTGATCATCGTCGCGCCCGTTCGCTGGAGCCGCGGGCCTCGACCCCCAAACGCCGGCTGGAGGCGATCAGCCGGCTGAGCGCGGCCGGCATCCCGACCACGGTGCTGATTGCCCCGGTGATCCCCGCGCTCAATGATTACGAGATCGAGGCGATCCTCGAGAAAGCCTATGAGGCTGGCGCGCGCGAGGCCGGTTGGGTGATGCTGCGCCTGCCGCGCGAGGTGCGCGACCTGTTCACCGAATGGCTGATGACGCACGAACCGGACCGCTACCGTCATGTCATGAGCATCATCCGCGCCATGCGCGGCGGCAAGGATTATGACGCAACCTTCGGCAAGCGCATGACCGGCGAGGGCCCCTATGCGTGGATGATCGCCCGGCGCTTCCAGGCAGCGCTCCGGCGCCTTGGCTATCGCAGCACGAGGACAAGGCTTGACACCAGTCATTTCCGCCGGCCTGTGCTCGCAGGCGGGCAACTCTCACTGTTTTAGAAACAACATTCCGTCACGGCACCTTGCGCACCGCTTCGATCACCGGTGTCACCGCCACCGCCAGCGCCGGACCAAGTGCGGCAGGTACGGCATTGCTGGCGGTGATCAAGGCGTCCAGCCCATCACGCCGCAATGCGCTGAGGGCTTGCTGGAGGGACGCCAGCAATGCCGGTGTCAGACGGTCAAGTTCCGGGCGGATGCTGGCTGCCAGATCAGGCGGCGCCGGCAGCACCAGCCATGACAGACCAAGGATCACGGCCATGATCACCGTTCGGTCGATCTTGGCACGAATTATCACGCAATCCTCCCTCACTCGCTGACGATCGGAAAGGGGGCGAAATTTTCTCTGTCGGCAAAGCCCGAGTGTGGATAAATATCTCGCATGATGAGCCCCGCCCGCCAAGTCCGCCCTATGATCCTTGCCGCTGCGAGTGGGGTGGCGGGAATTGACGAAGCCGGCCGTGGGCCGCTGGCCGGCCCGCTGGCGGTGGCGGCTGTCCTTCTTGATCCTCGCCGGCCCATCCCCGGCCTCGATGATTCAAAAAAACTCACCGCGTCCCGTCGTGACGAACTCTACGTGCGCATCATGGCCGAGGCCGAGGCCGTATCTCTTGTCTTTATGTCGACAGACGACATCGCGGCCTTGAACATCCGTGGCGCCACGCTTGCCGGCATGCGCCGTGCGGCCCACGCCCTGTCGCCCGCCGCCACCGCCTTCGTCATCGATGGACGTGACGTGCCGCCGGGTTTGCCGGCGCCTGCCAGCGCCATCATCGGTGGCGATGGCAGATATGCAGCAATCGCCGCTGCCTCCATCATCGCCAAGGTCGCCCGCGACCGCGCCATGCTGGCGCTGGCGAACGATTATCCGGGCTACGGTTTCGAGCAGCATATGGGCTATGGCACGAAACGCCACCTGCAGGCGCTGCGCCGCCTCGGCCCAACCCCCATCCACCGCGCAGGCTTTGCCCCCGTTGCCGATGCGCTGCGGCTCCGTCAATCATCAGCAGCAACTTGTTAACTGCGTTCCTTTACCGGCCATCGACTCTTTCCCTTCACCATAAGTGCCGTTGCCCGCCCGTCGCGGTCAGCAGCGAACAAGCGTTGGTGAGTTGCGTCATGTCGGTAAAGCGTCGTCGCGAGGCGGTTTCCTCGTCCCCCTTGCCTGTCGATACCATCCTGCTTGGCGATTGCGTCGCCCATATGGGCAATTTGCCGCCCGCCAGCGTTGATATCGTCTTCGCTGATCCGCCCTATAATCTGCAGTTGTCGCAGGATTTGCATCGCCCCGACGCTTCGAAAGTCGATGCGGTTGATGATGACTGGGACCGTTTTTCAAGTTTTGAGGCCTATGACGCCTTCACCCGCGCCTGGCTGCTTGCCTGCAGGCGGGTCTTGAAGCCCCAGGGCACACTGTGGGTCATCGGCTCCTATCATAATATTTTTCGTGTTGGCGCCATGATGCAGGATCTCGGCTTCTGGATTTTGAATGACGTGGTGTGGCGCAAGACCAATCCCATGCCGAATTTCCGCGGCCGGCGCCTGCAGAACGCCCATGAGACGATGATCTGGGCAAGCCGCGATCAGAATGCCCGCGGCTACACCTTCAATTATGAGGCGTCAAAAGCCGGAAACGAGGATCTGCAACTGCGTTCCGACTGGCTCTTTCCCATCTGCACGGGTGGCGAGCGCCTCAAAAATGCCGAGGGGCGCAAGGCTCATCCGACGCAGAAGCCCGAAGCACTTTTGCATCGCATCCTGTCGATTGCCAGCAAGCCCGGTGATGTGGTGCTTGATCCCTTCTTCGGCTCAGGCACGACGGGCGCTGTCGCCAAGCGTCTCGGGCGCCATTTCATCGGCCTTGAGCGCGATCCGGCCTATGCCGAGGTCGCAGCCGCGCGCCTTGCCGCTGTCGCGGCCGCGCCGGCCGAAGCGCTGGAGCCAGCCATCGCCAAACGCGACGAGCCGCGCATCGCTTTCGCCAGCCTGGTGGAAGCCGGGCTGATCGCCCCCGGCACCAGGCTCAGCGACGCCAAGGGGCGCCACCACGCCCTCGTCAAGGCCGATGGCAATCTGACGGTGGACGGGTTCACCGGCTCCATTCACCGCGTCGGCGCCCATGTGCAGGGAGCCGCCGCCTGCAATGGCTGGACGTTCTGGCATGTGAGCCGCGCCGGCACACTGTGTCCGATTGACGATATTCGCGGCGAGATCAGGCGCGCCGCTGCCGCCTGATCGCACTAAAGCTTACTTCTTCTTGCCGTTGTCGATGTAGAAGGGGTTGAACCCGACAAAGACGTCCGGATCGTTGGGATCGACGATGACACGCACACCGCCCATGGTCTTCTCGCCCATCACCTGCAGGCGGGTGACGCGGGGAACCGACTTCAATGACGTGTCGAGAAACGGCGTGACCAGGAATTCATGCTCATCGCCATGAATGACCAGCACCGGCTTGCCAAAATCGAGCGCGCCACGCTCGATCGCCCTGATCGAATGCAGAAAAGCTGAGGCGGGCGGAATTGTTGGGAAAGTCTGGCGAATATCCCACAGATTGGCCTGAAACGAGATGACGACACCCGCCGCATTGATCTCTTTGGCACGCTCGAAGCCTGCCTTGATCCAAGCGATATTTGCCTTGTCGCGGTCAAAATATTCCAGCGCCGTCTTGGGGTTCTGTGCCTCGAAACCATTGTTTGAGCCGGGAATATGCGGTTGCACGAAAACAACGCGGTTGAGTTCGTAGCGCGTATTCTCCACATAGGTCTTGAATTCCGGCATGGCGTCGGCCTGGCGCACCAGCGTCACCTTGTTCCTGCCAAGCGATTTGTCGCTGGCAAAGAACCATTCGCGCAGCCGCGCCAGACGCTCCAGCGGGTCGAATTTGCCGGCCCGCTCGCGGTGGCAGTCGGTCCATTCATTGTCGCCGATCGAATAGAGGAGCGGCACTTCGAGGGTTTCGAAATAATCGCGGATTTTGAGGATGTTCTCATCCGTGCAGGGTGATGAGCCTGATTTGATATCGCCGATATTGATCGCTAATTTTGGTTTCACGGCGTTGATCCGCGCCAGCACCTTTTCGAACGCCGGGTAATCATCCGGGAGCGAATAGGGCATGTCGCCGAAGGCGATGAAATCGAAGGCGTCCTTGCTGCCAACCTCAACTGCCGGCGCCGCGTCAGCCAGCAAAGCCGCCATCATGGCCGCGAGTAAAAGGCGCTTTGTCATCTGATCATCCTCCGTGCGGTTCGTGGCGGGAATCTGGCTAAAGAGCTTACGTAACAGATTGACGACGCAGCCACGAGACGAGTTGCGGGTGGCGCGCCACCTTTTGCATGAGGGTTGGCAATCCAGCCTCTTCAAGCTGCGAGGCCGGCGACCACCACATATCCGCAGGAGCGATGGTATCGCCGTCAACCTGCGCGATCCAGATGGTGAGCGACAGGGTGAAATGGGTAAAGACGTGGGTCACGTCACCCGCAACCTCGTGCCACTTGCCGCGCGCAACGGGCGCAAGCCCAGCCATGGGTTGAGCGTCGCCAGAAGCAGCCTGGCCCCACGGCGTGCTTGGAAAAGCAACCATGCCGCCAAGCAGCCCGCGCGGCGGCCGGCGCGTGAGGAGCACATCTGCGCCCCTGAACGCCACATAAACCAGGCCGCGCCGTTGTGGCTTGGCCCGCTTCGGTGTCTTGAGGGGGAAATCGTCCGCATCGCCTGCTTGTCCTCCCTCGCACATCGCCATCAGCGGGCATCGGTCGCAGGCCGGTCGTCGCGGCGTGCAGATGGTGGCGCCAAGATCCATCATGCCTTGGGCATAATCGCCGGGTCGCCTGGCGGGCGCCAGCTCAGCGGCGCGCTGGCGGATCTCCCGTTTCGCCGCCGGCAGGGGCGTGGTGATCCGAAACAGCCGGGCGATCACCCGCTCGACATTGCCATCGACCACCACAGCGCGCCGCCCGAAGGCGATGGCGGTGATCGCCGCTGCCGTATAAGGGCCGATGCCCGGCAGCGCCAGCAATGCGGCTTCATCATCGGGGAACCGCCCGTCAAACCGCTCCATGACCTCTTTGGCGCAGGCGATCAGCTTGCGGGCGCGGCTGTAATAGCCAAGCCCCGCCCATGCCGCCATCACCTCGTCTTCCGGCGCGGCCGCCAGATCGGCAAGGGTGGGCCAGCGCCGGGTGAAGCTGTCGAAATAGGGAATAACCGCCTTGACGACTGTCTGCTGCAGCATGATTTCCGACAGCCACACCCGGTAGGGATCGGCAATGTCATGCGCTGGCGCCCGCCATGGCAGGACACGCCGATGGCGGTCATACCAGGCAAGCAAGGACATGGATGCGTGCCGGCGACGGCGCTCCTGATCATCGCTCATTGCCGCCTGTTGCATCATCATCCTGTTCGTCGACACCTGGCTGGAGATTGCACGCTGCCTGATTTGCCTCGCGCTGTAAAAAGCGCAAAATGCCCAGGTGGCGGGAAAAAGCGATTCATCCGAGCAAAAGAAACAGGCGATGCGCTGGAAACCAGCCAGCCGTTCGCTTGCCGATCTGGCTGGCGAGGTGATGGCGCCGCTGGCTGAAAAGCATGGGCTGGCGACGGCGCAGATCATCTTGCGCTGGCGTGAACTGGCGGGCCCCGAACTGGCGCGCGCCACCCGGCCCCTGCGTATCCAATGGCCACGGCGCAGTGACACGCCCGATGGAAGTGATCTGCCACCGCGCCGCCTCGGCGCTACATTGGTGATCGCCTGTGAAAGCGCGCTGGCGCTTGACCTGCAATTTGCAGCTCCGGTCCTGATCGAGCGAGTCAATCTTCTGTTTGGCTGGCAGGCCGTCACCCGGGTGTCGATCCGCCAGGGCCCCGTTGACCGCAAGCCCGCCCCCGCCATTCCACCCATCCCTCCGCAGGCTCCTCCCTACATGGTTTCTGGCCTCGATTCGCTTGAAGACGACGATCTGCGCCGGGCTCTTGGACGTCTGGCGGCAGGCGTCGCGTCCCAACCACAGCGCTCTTGACGTGAGGGGCTGCAAGTGATTTCAATAGATTAAAGCCGTGTTCGTGATCATCTTGCCTGTCAAATTGATTTGGCAGGGGAGATGTCTTGTTTATAGTCGAGGTTAACTGAGCGCCTGATCGCAGTCTGGTGAGAGCGGGTGCAAAACGACCTTCCTTTTCTTAAAATAGAGCGATTTCGTCAGCCGGTGCTCTGATTTTGGCTTTCTGAACGCGTTCATGAGGAGAACGATGACGTGACAGTCACCCGTCGCAATATGGTTTTGGCCGCCAGCGGGCTCGCGCTCGCAGGAGGCGCGGATATGAGAGTCGCCGATGGGCGCCTCGATGTGGTGCGCAGCGCGCATGCTGCCGGCATCGATGCGGCGGAATTGAACAAGCCCGGCCCCCTGGGGGATAAGGTGCTTGGGGCTGAAACCGCCAAGGTGACAATCATCGAATACGCCTCGATGACCTGCCCGCACTGCGCCGCGTTTCATACCGAAACCCTACCGAAATTGAAGGAAAAATATATCGATACCGGCCTGGTGAAGCTTATTTTTCGTGAGTTTCCGCTCGACCCGCTGGCTGCGGGCGCGTCAATTCTTGCCCGCTGCGCCCCTGGCGACCGCTATTTTCCGATGATTGACGTGCTATATCGTCTGCAGCGCAACTGGGCAGCCGCCAATGATCCGGTCGCAGCCCTCCTGCAGATTGCCCGCCAGACCGGTTTCACACAGGAATCCTTCGAAGCCTGCTTGCGCAATCAGTCGCTCCTCGATGGAGTGAATGCTGAACGTGATCGTGCATCGCGGCGATTCGGGGTAAGTTCGACACCGACGCTGTTTATCAACGGGCAGGTCTATCGCGGCGCCTTGAGTTTTGACGAACTGGACAAGATCGTCGGACCCATGGTTGCCGGCTGACCGACCTGTTTGCGACGCACCTGACGGGAGTGGAGTGCGTCGATGAAATTCACTAAACTGCGTCTGGCTGGCTTCAAATCCTTCGTGGAGCCGACCGATGTCCTGATCGAGCAGGGGTTGACGGGAATCGTCGGCCCCAATGGCTGCGGCAAGTCGAACCTCACGGAAGCATTGCGCTGGGTGATGGGAGAAAGCTCCACCAAGAGCATGCGCGCGGGTGGCATGGACGAGGTGATCTTTGCCGGTACCACCACGCGTCCCTCGCGCAACAGCGCTGAAGTCACGCTTTATCTCGACAATACCTCCCGCACCGCGCCGTCAGCCTTCAACGACGCCGATCACCTCGAAGTCTCGCGGCGTATCGAGCGCGACGGCGGGTCAAGCTATCGTGTGAATAGCCGCGATGTGCGCGCCCGCGATGTCCAGTTGCTGTTTGCCGATGCCTCATCGGGCGCCCGCTCGCCAGCCCTGGTGCGCCAGGGGCAGATTGCCGAGCTGATCAGTGCCAAGCCGCAATCGCGCCGCCGTCTTATCGAAGAGGCGGCCGGGATCGCTGGCCTGCACGCGCGCCGCCACGAAACCGAGCTGCGCCTGAAGGGTGCGGAGGCCAATCTCGAACGCCTGCAGGACGTTCTCCAGCAGATGGCAAGCCAGCTCGAGGGGCTGAAAAAGCAGGCGTGTCAGGCGGGCCGCTACCGTCAATTGTCGGGTGAAATCCGCGAAAGCGAGGCGCTCGTGTTCCATTGCCGCCATAGCGAGGCAAGGGAACAGCGCGACGAGGCTGGCCGGCTTGCCGAGCTGGATGTGCGCGCGGTTGCGGCAGCAACCGAGAAGGAAGCCGCAGCCACGACCGAGCATGCACGCGCGAGTTTTGCGCTGCCGGCTTTGCGCGAGGCGGAAGCGCGGGCAGCAGCGGCTTTGCAGCGCCTGTCGCTTGCCCGCGAGGGGCTTGATGCCGAGGAGAAGCGCGCGCGGGAAAAAGCTGAATCGGCCCTCCAGCGCATTACCCAGCTTGAGGCTGATATAGCGCGCGAGACGGCCATCAGCGCTGATACGGCGGTTGCGCTGGCGCGCCTTGCCGCTGAAGGGGACGAATTGCAGGCGCTGATCGCTGCGGGGAGTGAAGCGGAGGCGGCGGCAGGCGCTGAACTCAAAGACGAGGAAATGGCGCTTGAGGATCGTGAGCAGGCGCTCGCCAGAAGTGTCGCCACCCTGTCCGACACGCTGGCGCGACGCCAGCAGATGGAACGCTCGCTGCGTGAATTGGGCGAGCGATTGGTGCGCCTTGCCGGTGAACGCGACCGGGCGAGCGCCGACATTGCCGCGCTCACCGCAAATGCCCCTGCCGACGGGCAGGTTGGAGCTGCCAGGGCGGCCGTTGCGCGCGCCGCCGAGGCGGTGTCGCTCAGCGAAGCCACGCTGCAACAGAGCGAAGCCACCCTGGCGCTGGCCCGCAACAGTGAAACCGCAGCGCGCGGCCCGTTAAGTGATGCCGAGCGTGATGCGGCGCGCCTCGGCAGCGAAGCGCAGGCCTTGCGCAAGGTCCTGTCGCAATCCACAGGCGGGCGCTGGCGGCCCGTTCTGGAAGAGATCACCGCTGCCAGAGGGTATGAGGCGGCTCTGGGTGCCGCCCTTGGCGATGATCTTGATGCGGCAATCGATCCGGGGGCATCCATGCATTGGGCGGGGAGCCCCCTCAGTGCTGACGATCCGGCGCTGCCCGCGGGGGTCGAAGCGTTGGCCAGGCACATCAACGCGCCACCTGCGCTCGCCCGCCGCCTGTCGCAGATCGGGCTTGTGACACGCGCCGAGGGGCCGCTTCTCGCGCCGGGCTTGAAAAGTGGCCAGCGTCTTGTGTCGCGGGAAGGCGATCTGTGGCGCTGGGACGGGTTTGTCGCCGCCGCTGAGGCGCCGTCGGCGGCTGCTCGCCGGCTGGCGGAAAAAAATCGTCTCGCCGATGTCGAAACGGCTGCTGCTGCGGCTGTCGAAACACTGACGAAGGTGCGGACGGCCTATGGGCTGACTGAGATCGCCCTTAAAGAGGCAATCGCTGCTGAACAGGCAGCGCGCGCCGGCCTGCGCACCGCCGAGGCGGATCTCAATCGCTGCCGGGCGGATGAGGCAAATGCCGAGCGCGCGGCTGCAGCGCTGGCAGCAAAGCTCGCAGCCCTGGGCGATGCCCACCGCCGCATCCTTGGCGATCATCACGAGGCAAGCCAGGGTCATGACGCGCTCAGCGCTGAACTGTCGGCACTGCCCGGCACGGCTGCGATGGAAGCTGAGGCAGCCGAACTGCGCCTGGCGGTCAATGCCGGCCGTGGCGCGGTTACCAGCGCGCGCGCGCGCCATCAGGCCTTGACGCGCGAGGCTGCGCTGCGCGCCCAGCGCCTGACAGCCGTCATCGCCGAACAGCAGCAATGGCAGGCTCGTGAGGCACGCTCTGGCGAGCACGTCGCCGATCTGCGCCGCCGCTTTGACGATGCGCGTCGCGAATATGACGAGCTTGATGGTTTGCCCGGCCTCATCCGTGAGAAACGCCTGGCGCTGTTGAGCGAGGTCGACGGCGCCGAGAAAGCCCGCACCCTTGCCGCTGATCGGCTGGCTGAGGGTGAAAGCACGCTTGCTGAATGTGACCGCAGGGCACGCGCCGCCAGCCAGGCGCTGGGTGAAATGCGCGAACAGAGGGTTCGCTCCGAAGCCCGCCACGAAGCCGCTCGCGAGCGGCTCGCTCAGGTTGAAGTGGCTATTCTCGACGCGCTGCAAGTACCGGCGGCCCGTCTGCCGGTTGAATTTGGTTTTGCAACCGACCGCGCTTTGCCAGCCCTCGGCGAGCTTGAAACCCGCCTGGAGAATTTGAAACGTGAGCGCGAACGGCTGGGGGCCGTCAATCTGCGCGCCGATGAGGAGGCAAGCGAAGTTGAAGCCCAGCTTGAAGGGTTGCAGCACGAGAAGGAAGATCTCGAAGGCGCCATCCGCCGCCTGCGCACGGGTATCAGCACGCTTAATCGGGAAGGGCGCGAGCGCCTGCTTGCGGCGTTCGCCAAGGTCAATACCCATTTCCAGCGCCTTTTCGTGACGCTCTTCGGCGGTGGCGCGGCTGAACTCGTGCTCACCGAATCAGACGATCCGCTGGAAGCCGGCCTTGATATCTTCGCCAAGCCACCGGGCAAGAAGCAGCAATCTCTGTCCCTGTTGTCGGGTGGCGAGCAGACTTTGACGGCAACCGCGCTCATCTTCGCCGTCTTCCTCACCAACCCGGCGCCGATCTGCGTGCTTGACGAGGTCGACGCCCCGCTCGATGACCATAATGTCGAGCGCTATTGCGATCTTCTTGTCGAAATGACCCGAATCACCGCCACCCGCTTCATGGTGATCACCCATAATCCGATCACCATGGCGCGCATGCACCGCCTGTTCGGCGTCACCATGGCTGAGCGCGGTGTCTCGCAGCTGGTCTCGGTTGATCTGGAAAGCGCTGAACGGCTGATTGAGGCGGCTTGAGCTGGGCTGCTTGCTGTAACCGACTCTATAAAATCGGTAATTATATCGAAATAACAATAGATTAGCTCAAATATCCCGTTTCTTGACAGGGGCTTGGTGCTTAAGTAGGGTGCGCGCGCTTCGCTTCGGTAAAACTGGGGCGTAGCGCTTCATGGTGTGAACATGGCAACAGGCTCCGAACCGGAGAAGACGCCGTCACCGATACCACCGGTTCACGCAACTGGTGGCACATCGGCAAGCCAGGAAGCGGAACTGGCCAGGCGCATGGCTGATCTGTCTGGCCGTCTCGACATAAAGACGGCGAAGGCGGGATTGGCTGGCGGCAGCGCTGGCGCTGCCGGGTCGGATAGTGCCGGCATGGGCCAGGGTTTCAAAGCAGCCGCCGATCTCAGCGGTGGCGTCATCGTCGGTGTGATCCTTGGTCTTGGCCTTGATCGCATCGCCGGTTCAAGCCCATGGGGCTTGATTGTATTTTTGCTTCTCGGCTTCAGTGCCGGGGTGTTGAACATGCTGCGCGGTTTCGGCATGGCTGTGCCCAAGGGGTCTGGCCGGCCGCCACGCCAGGATTGAGCGGAGTGCAGCCTGCGGGCTGACGGGGCAAGGGCAGGGTAGACGGTGGCTGATCCTATTCACCAGTTCCAGATCGAGACGATCGCGACGCTCGGCAAGATCGGCAATGTCGAGATCGCCTTTACCAATTCGGCCTTGTACATGTTCATCGCCGTCGGGCTGACGATGGCGTTTCTGTTTCTTGCCACCCGCTCACGCGCCCTGGTGCCGTCACGCTGGCAGTCGCTGGCCGAGATGACGTATGAGTTCGTCGAAACGACCGTGAAGGGGTCGGCGAGTCAGGAAGGCATGCGCTTTTTCCCGCTGATCTTCTCGCTCTTCATGTTCGTGCTGGTGACCAATTTCCTCGGCATGATCCCCGGCGGCTTCACGGTGACGAGCCACATCATCGTCACCTTCGCGCTCGCCATGCTGGTTTTTCTGGCCGTGATCATTGTCGGTGTTCTTGGTCATGGCTTCCATTTTCTCAAACTCTTCGTTCCCTCGGGCGTGCCGGGCTATATCCTGCCGCTGGTGGTGCTGATTGAAGTCATTTCCTTCCTGTCGCGGCCGATTTCGCTGTCGGTCCGCCTCTTCGCCAACATGCTGGCGGGCCATATCGCGCTCAAGATTTTTGCCGGCTTCGTGGTCTCGCTGGGCGCTGCCGGCGTGTGGGCGGTGTTGTCACCCTTGCCGCTGGCGCTGGCGGTTGGTCTCACCGCTCTTGAACTTCTGGTGGCCTTCCTGCAGGCCTATGTCTTTACCATCCTCACCTGCATCTATCTCAACGATGCGCTTCACCCGGGCCACTGATCGGCCCATCGATTTTCCAACCTTTTTCTTCCAACAGGAGTGACGATTATGGATCCGATTGCAGCCAAATATCTCGGTGCAGGCCTTGCATGTATCGGTATGGCGGGAGCCGCCATTGGCGTCGGCAATATCTTTGGTAACTTCCTGTCGGGGGCATTGCGCAACCCGTCTGCCGCTGATGGCCAGTTTGCCCGTCTGATCTTCGGCTTCGCGGTGACCGAAGCGCTCGGCATCTTCTCGCTGCTGATTGCGCTCCTGCTTCTCTTCGCGCTCTGAGTTCCTGGGGCGCGGATCGCCGACCCGCGCCGGATATGCGCCCTGACGGAGGCCTTTGATGGCAACGCCGACGACAAATGTGACACCGGCAGTGGGGGCGGCACGTGCCGCGCCTCACACCGAGGTCGCGCATGATGCCGGCCATGGCTCTTTCCCGCCCTTCAAGCCTGACAGCTTCGGCTCTCAGCTTCTGTGGCTGGCGATCGCCTTTGGCCTGCTATGGCTGTTCATGGCCAGAGTGGGGGCGCCGCGCGTGGGTGCCATCCTCGCTGAGCGTCGTGGGCGGATCGAGGGCGATCTGAAGGAAGCGGAGCGCTTCAGGAATGAAGCAACCGCCGCCGAGCAGACCTATGACAAAGCGCTGGCTGACGCCCGCCGCAGCGCCGCCAAGCTGGCAGACGAGGCACGCCAGACCATGGCTGCCGATTTCGCCCGCAAGAAAGAGGCGGAAGAGGCCAAGCTTGCCCAGCATCTGGTCGCTGCTGAGCAGCGCATCGCTGCGGTGCGCGACAAGGCCCTGGGTGAAGTCGGCGCCATTGCCACCGACTGCGCCGAGGCGATTGTCGCCAAGCTCACCGGCGCACCGACACGCGATGAGATCGGTCAGGCGGTCGCCAGCTCCATGCATCTGCCGGGAACAACACGATGATCGAAGTCATCAAGGATCCGGTGTTCTGGACCGGCGTGGCGCTGGTGATCTTGATCGCCATCGCCGTGAGGGCCGGCGTCCATCGCACCATCGCCAAATCGCTGGATGATCGCTCGGCAATGATCGCCAAGGATCTCGACGATGCCCGCCATTTGCGGGAGGAAGCGCAGGCACTGCTTGCTGACTTCCAGCGTAAAGCGCGCGATGCTGAGCGTGAGGCGGGCGAGATCGTCGCTAATGCCAGGCGCGATGCCGAACGCCTCAAGGTCGAGGCGGAAGCCCAGCTCGTCGACACCATTGAGCGTCGTACCAAGGCTGCTGAGGCAAAAATCGCCCAGGCGGAGGCCCGCGCCATCGCTGATGTCCGCTCGGTCGCTGTCGATGTCGCCATTGCCGCTGCTGAAAAAGTGCTGAGCGGGCGGCTCAAGGGCGCGGTATCAAACGAGCTGATGGATAAATCCATTGCCGAGGTCAAGGCGCGCCTCAACTGATCAAGCGATGCTGAGCGA
>FSSH01001559.1_pt2 | contig 52966 bp, 54 predicted proteins | sample 1166101 | NCBI WGS metagenome assembly FSSH01 (sample SAMEA32972668, study PRJEB13176) | freshwater metagenome | biome: Drinking water system; feature: Biomass in drinking water that filtered by 0.45 um membrane; material: drinking water | place: USA | collected 2012-12-20 | depth 0 m | reverse complement strand
CGCTGCTGGCCTTGCCCTATGGCGATCAGGGCTTGTTGATTTCGCGGCGGCTGTTCGATGACGTCGGCGGATATAAAGATTTGCCGATCATGGAAGACGTTGATCTGATGCGTCGCCTCGGTCGCAAGCGCATCAAATTTTTCAACAGCATGGCTGTCACGTCAGCGGAACGTTACAAACGTGATGGATACATACGCCGCGCGTTGCGCAACCAAATGTGTCTGGCGCTGTACGGAGCCGGTCTCCCGGCTGCCAAGATCGTGCGCATTTATGGCCGGGCGAGCGCCTGACACCCGACACTGAGCGCCAAGGCGCGGCGCCCGCCGACCGTCAATTTTTGCAGGAGCATGCGATGCACAGTTTTTCACGACGGGATTTTGTGATTTCAGCCGCAGCGGCCGCGGCTGCCTTCGGCTTATCGGGCCGGCTGTCATGGATGGCATCGGCTGCTGCTGAACAAGCGGCAGCAAAAGGCTTCCACAGATTCAAGGTCGGCGACATCGACGTCACGACCGTATTCGACGGGATATGGGAACGGGATCATGATCCAGCGTTCATCAAAAATGCGAGTGTCGACCAGACGAAGACGGCGTTGCGTACTGCTGGTTTGCCGGATGATAAAATCACCATTCCGTTCACCGTTACGTTTGTGACCATCGGCGGCAAAACGGTGATGTTCGATTCCGGCACCGGCGGACAGCTTTCGCCAAAGGCCGGTAAACTTGCGGCCAACATGGCGGCGGCGGGAATCGATGCGAAAACCATTTCGACGATTATCGTTACCCACTTTCATCCCGACCACATCTTCGGTTTGATGGAAAAGGGAACCAATGCGCAAGTCTATCCGAACGCCGAAATCATCGTGCCGGCAGCGGAATACAAATGGTGGACGGACGACGCTATTTTCACGAAGTTACCCGAAGCCTTCCACCCCATCGCAAAACGGGTGCAGGCGACGCTGCCGACGTGGAAAAACCTGCGCCAGATCGATGGTGCGGTCGAGGCGTTGCCGGGCATTCGCGCCATACCATCGTACGGCCACACGCCCGGCCACACCACGTTTCATGTGGCATCGGGTGACGCGCAATTGTTCGTTCTGGCGGATGTCACCAACATTCCAGCGATCTTCGCCCGCCACCCGGATTGGCACGCCACGTTCGACGGCGACGCAGCAGCAGCCGAAGCGACCCGGCGCCGGTTGTTCGATCGCGTTATTACGGAGAAGGCCATCATGACGGGGTACCATTATGGCGTTCCGGGTGCCGGTCGGATCGAAAAGGATGGCGACGGTTACGCCTTCGTGCCGATTGCCTAAATCCGGCCCTTCACGCTCCGGCCAACGCGCATTCGCGCCTCGCCTCGTCATCATGGTCAAGGAACCGCGCGCGGGCCAGGTCAAAACACGGCTTGCCGCCGATATCGGCGCGGCGGCTGCAACGGCTGCGTACCGCGCCATGATGTCGTGTCTCATCAACAGGCTCAGTCGAGATCCTCGCTGGGCGACGGTGCTCGCGGTCAGCCCGGATTTGGCCCTCTCCAGCCGAATGCTGCCATCGAATGGCGCGCGGATGGCGCAGGGCCGAGGCGATCTCGGTGCCCGGCTGCATCGCGCGTTTGAAATGGCCGCGCCAGGGCCGGTAGTGGTGATCGGCTCAGATAGTCCGGCGATCGTGCCGGATGATATTGCCGAAGCGTTTCGCATGTTGCGCGGCTGCGACGCCGTGTTCGGGCCGTCGCACGATGGCGGATACTGGCTGGTTGGCATGCGCCGCCGACCGAGATTGGCTCACGCCTTCGCTCAGGTCCGCTGGTCGACGCCGCTCGCATTGGCCGACACCAAGCGCAATCTGCGGGGCCTCAATGTTTTGGACACGCGCGTCCACGGCGATATCGATGACGGGCGCGATCTCGCCAGCATGCGCGCGCTCGTCGGCCGACGCATTGTCGGCGTCTCTTATCGCTAACCGCGCCGGTGCTCTTCGAGCCTCGGCAAGATTTCGACGAGATTGCAAGGCCGATGCCGGGCATCCAGCTGCAATTTGAGGATGCCATCCCAAGCATCACGACAGGCCCCCGGCGATCCCGGCAGACAGAAAATGTACGTGCCGCGCGTCACGCCGGCGCAAGCGCGCGATTGCATCGTCGAGGTCCCGACACTCTGATATGACAGCATGTGAAAGATCGCCGCGAAGCCGTCGATCGACTTTTCAAAAAGTGGCGTGATCGCTTCCGGAGTGACGTCGCGGCCAGTGAAGCCGGTTCCGCCCGTGGTCAAAATGCAATCGATGTAGGGATCAGAAATCCAGTCGATTACGGTCGAGCGAATGGACTCGATATCGTCGGCAACGAGCGCGCGTGCCGCGATGGCGTGGCCGGCTTTGGTCGCCAATTCAGCCAGAAGATTACCGGATTTGTCGTCCGCTAACGTGCGCGTATCGGACATCGTCAGGATCGCAATCCTGATTGGAACGAACGCACGCGTGTCGTCTATGCCAGCCATGAGGCACCTGTTTGAAGAACAAAACGGTGCATCACAGTGGCGCGCCTGGGCGGCGGCGTCTAGTCGTCACGCAGGCGGGCAGCATTGGGGTGCGAAAGTTCGGTTTTCCAATTATGCCGCTTGGGTCGTTACCAGCCGATCGCGCATCGATTTCGTTGCAACGGGCACGCAGATATCGGCGCGCAGTTCGCGTTCGGAGTGGCGTCGCGGGTCGTCGAGATAAATCGTCACGATCGGCCGGCGAGTGTCCAGCTGGATATCCGCCGACAAGCACGGAGACGCATAAAAGCCGCCCATCTCGGACCGTAATTTGCCGTAGCCACCGGTTTTCCGCAGCCGCGTATAGGCCCCCGCAGGAAGCATGATCAAGCCTAAGTCGCGAGACGCGCGATCTTCAAATTCGACCGGCAATTGAATGCAAGCGTCATAGCGGCACTTTTCAGCGGCGACCTGATTTGGGTCATCGTGCGCCAGACCGTAGCCGCGCTCGCCTTGCGGCTTGATGCCATTTTTGTCCGCCCAGGCGAGCATCTTCTGCCACGCCAGCGGGATTGAGTGCTCATAGGCGCCGTTGACCCGCACATAAGCGAGGCGTGCCGGACGGAGATAGACCAAACCGTTTTTCATCTGCGCGTCATCATAATGCTCAGGCCTAGCCCCATGCCGGCCTGGAAGCACACTACGCTGTCGCCCTTCGATGGCCTTTAACCAGCCTTGTAAACTTTTAGGGAAATCAAGATTGCCGCTCTTTTCGTGCGAGAACCCCGAAAAGTGGTAAATAATGCGCTTTATTAAGTTCGAAGTTTTGTTTTGATCGCCAACAGATCCGTCCACGCCAGCTGCTTGGCGGCGGGTGTGCGGAGCAGATACGCTGGATGAAGTGTTGCCAGCGTCGGAATATCTCGACCGGCAATAGGTACATTTCGCCAGCTTCCGCGAAGCCGCATGATCCCCTCGCTGACACTCAGCAGTTCTTTGGCGGCGGATCCGCCGAGTGCCACAATGAAATCAGGCTGCACCAGCGTGATCTGCCGGTCGAGGAATGGCCGGCAGGCAAGCGCCTCTTGCGGCGTCGGGGTGCGATTGCCCGGCGGACGCCAATAGACGACGTTGGTGATGTGAACATCGGCTTCGCTCAGGCCGATCGCCGCCAGCATTTTATCCAGCAGCTGGCCGGCGCGGCCGACAAACGGCTTGCCTTCGAGGTCCTCTTCACGGCCAGGGGCCTCGCCGATGATCATTGTTCGGGCGGTGGCAGCCCCGCGATAGAAACACAGATTCGTCGCCGTCGCCTTGAGCGTGCAGCCGTTAAACGCGCGAAGGGCGGCCTCCAGTTCGTCCAATGATGTTGCGGCGTTGGCGCTGCGGCGCGCGTCGGTCTCAGCCTCGCTGGCCGCCAGCGGCGTTTGCGGCCGCGACCGTGTGGGTGGCGAATGCAACTGCGCTGCCGGGCTCGGCGTTATTACACGTTGCGGCTCAGGAGCAGGGCGGGCGGGCGCCTCGGCAACCTGCGAGCCCGGCTGATCGCTGCGGTTCGGCCAAGCGTATGATCCACCAGGTGGCGACGCTCCGCGCTCCAGCCAATTGATTGGCGTCGCTGCCAGCGCTGCGTCGACGCCAGCGGCTTGGTACCACGTCAACTGGGAGAGGGGATCGATATCGGTTCGGTCGTCGTCGGTCATGGCACGGCACATTAGTTGGGCTCAGCCCAGTTTGCACGCGACCTAGCAACGCTGTGGCCCATTGCACAGTCGGGCGGCGAGCTAGGGTAATTTCGACGCTTTTGCGGTCGAGCTTCGAACCCACTCGACAGCTGAAGCGAGATCGCCACGTCGCTTGACGCTCGCGGCAGAGACACCTAATCGAAAAACTGAACTATTTTCGAGACATCAGGATAACCAATGACAGGCACGCAGGACGCCTCCTCAGCGCGCACCCCTCTTCCGCCACGCGACGCCATGGAATTCGACGTCGTCATCGTCGGTGCCGGACCGGCTGGGCTGGCGGCGGCCATTCGTCTGAAACAGAAGGCGTCCGAGGCGGGCGCCGAGCTTTCCGTCGTGGTGGTTGAGAAGGGCTCCGAGGTCGGCGCGCATATCCTGTCGGGCGCGGTCATCGATCCGATCGGGCTTGATCGGCTCATTCCGGATTGGAAGGAGCGGGGCGCCCCGATCGACACGCCAGTGACCGAAGATCAGTTTCTGATCCTTGGTCCCCAGGGCGATGTTCGGTTGCCCAACTGGCCGATGCCGCCGTTGATGAAAAATCACGGCAACTACATCGTTAGCCTCGGCGCGGTTTGCAAATGGCTTGGTGAGCAAGCAGCGGATCTCGGCGTTGAAATCTATCCGGGCTTTGCCGCGAGCGAAGTTTTGTATGACGGCAAGGGCGCTGTCGTCGGCGTTGCCACCGGTGATATGGGAATTGGCCGAGATGGCGAGCCGACGGCGAACTTTGTTCGCGGCATGGAACTCCGCGCTAAATACACCTTGCTGGGCGAAGGGGCGCGTGGGTCGCTCAGTAAAGAGCTGATTAAGCGGTTCGGTCTGGACAAGAACCACGAGCCGCAGAAGTACGGCATCGGCCTCAAAGAGCTGTGGCAGGTTGCGCCGGACAAACATCGCCGCGGACTTGTGCAGCATTCGTTCGGCTGGCCGCTCGATAATCGGACGGGCGGCGGGTCGTTCCTCTACCACTACGGCGATAATCTCGTGTCGGTCGGTTTTGTCGTGCATCTCAACTACGCCAACCCGTACCTGTCGCCGTACGACGAATTCCAGCGCTTCAAAACGCACCCCGCGATCCGCGAAGTTTTCGAGGGCGGCAAACGCCTCGGCTATGGCGCCAGGGCCATTACCGAAGGCGGTTGGCAATCGATGCCGGACCTGGTGTTTCCGGGAGGGGCGTTGCTGGGGTGCGCGGCGGGTATGGTCAATCTTCCGCGCATCAAAGGCAGCCATAATGCGATGCTGTCGGGCATTGCTGCCGCCGAAGCTGCGTTCGACGCCATTCAGGCGGGCAGGGCACACGACAAACTCGAAGCCTATGAGCGCGACGTCCGCACCGGCGACATCGCTCACGATTTGCGCGCTGTCCGCAACATGAAGCCGTACTGGTCGCGCTTCGGCACGGTGCTGGGCATCGGCCTTGGCGGACTTGATCTTTGGCTCAATACGCTGATCACCAGCATTGGTCTTGGCTACACCTTGAAACACGGCAAGACCGATGCAGCCGCGACGGGAAGGGCAAGCGACTATGCGCCGATCGCCTATCCGAAGCCTGACGGCAAGCTGACCTTCGATAAATTGACCAATTTATCTTTTTCGGCGACCAACCACGAAGAAGATCAGCCAGTCCACTTGAAGCTGGCGGACCCGAAAATTCCGATTGCCGTCAATCTACCGGAGTATGCCGAGCCGGCGCAACGCTACTGCCCAGCAGGCGTCTACGAAGTCATTCGTGACGACAAAGGTGGCGCCCGTTTCCAAATCAACGCCCAAAACTGCGTCCACTGCAAAACCTGCGATATCAAGGATCCGAGCCAAAATATCACTTGGGTTTGTCCCGAAGGCAGCGGCGGTCCAAATTACGCCGGGATGTAGCGCTGCCGGATCGCGATTTTATTGGGCGCAAGACGTCGGCAGGCGATTCGCCGCGCAGGATACCGCGAGGTTTGCTCTTATGTAGTCGCAGCCCGAGGGACGTTTATCGCTCGTCCGGGAAGACGCGTGACCATAGCGCCGTCGAAGCCACGAGCGCTTGGTATTCGCGGCCGCTGCGATTGCGGCATTTGCTCGTTCCATGCGGCGGCTAAGAATTATGGTGCATTGCCGGATTTTAACGCGATGCGTGTCGCCAAAGTCGTGTGGAGTTTGCTAGTGTTGTAGCGATCAGAGTCGTCGCCCGGCTCCGCCACACAAGGATTTATTCAATGCGCGCACCCGTCGGACGGCTGAAATCGTTGTGCATCGGTGCCGCTGCCTTGGCGATCACCGGCGTCATCAGCGGTGTTGCAGCGCGGTCGACGGATGATGGCCTCGAGATGCGCTCAGCACTCGGCAATTATCTCGCGGGACGCTTTGCGCGCAATCTGCAGGACACCGAAAGCGCGGCTGATTTCTATGGCCGGGCGCTGTCGAGCGATCCGGGCAACGAGGTGCTGCTGGAGCAGACCTTCCAGCTCGAAACCATTGCCGGCAATTGGCAGCGCGCTGTGCCACTGGCCGAACAACTCGCGACCACACAGAAATCGCATCGTATGTCGCAGTTCCTGCTCGGCGTCGCCGCCTTCAAGGACGACAATTACGCCAAAGCCGAAGAGCACTTTATTGCCGCCTCCGAAAATCCGATCGGCGAACTGACCAGCGCACTGGCGCTCGGATGGACGCGGCTCGCGGCTGGAAATGTTGCCGGCGCGCTGGCCGCCGTCGATCTACCAAAGCAGCCCGATTGGGCGCAGTTCTATTTGCGCTATCATCGCGCGTTGATTGCCGACATTGCTGGGCGCAAAGCCGAGGCCCGCACGGCGTATGAAAAAATGTTCAAGCAGGACAGCCGAACGCTGCGAACAACGCTCGCCTACGCCCGCAGTGCCGCCAACCACGGCGAATTCAAGCTTGCTCGTCAGGTTATCGGCGAACAGCTTGAAAAGGCACAAGGCGAACCTCACCCACTCGCCGTCGATTTGCGGAAAAAGCTGGTTCTCGGCACGCAAACGCCCTTGCTCATCACGATGCCGACGGAAGGCATGGCCGAGGTGTTCTATGGCCTCGGCGAAGCTTTAATCAGCGAAGGCGGCACCAGCCTTGGCTCGATTTATCTGCAAATGGCGCTGAAGGCCAAGCCTGATCACGCGTTTGCGCTGGCGGCGCTGGCCGGCGCTGAGGAAAATGCTCGGCGCTATCAGCAGGCTATCGAAACCTACGACAAAATTCCAAAAGGCTCGCCGCTGCAAAGCGCCATCGACATCCGCAAGGCCGTCAATCTCAGTTCGCTCGATCGTTTCGACGAAGCCCGTGCGTTGCTTGAGCAGGTTGCCAAGGACGAGCCGAAAGAGGTGCGTCCGCTGGAGGCGCTCGGCAACATCATGCGCAGCCGCAAGATGTTCACTGAGGCAGTTAGCTACTTCACGCAGGCCATCGACTTGATTGGCAAACCCGACGCGCGCCACTGGGGCTACTATTACGCTCGCGGCACCGCTCATGAGCGCTTGAAGAACTGGCCTGCGGCGGAGGCTGACTTAAAAAAAGCTCTACAACTCTCGCCGGATCAGCCTTTGGTTTTAAACTACCTTGGCTATTCGTGGATTGATCAGGGGCTCAATCTCAAGGAAGGCATGAAGCTGATCGAGAAGGCCGTGCAGTTGAAGCCTGACGATGGATACATCGTCGACAGCCTCGGTTGGGCCCACTTCAAGCAGGGTAATTTCAAAGAAGCGGTTCGCTATTTGGAGCGCGCGGTTGAAATCAAGCCTGATGATCCAACGCTCAACGACCACCTGGGTGATGCCTTCTGGAAGGTTGGCCGCGAACGTGAAGCGAAGTTCCAGTGGGGCCAGGCCCTGTCGCTGTCGCCCGAGCCGGACGACGCGGTAAAGATCAGGGCAAAGTTTGAAAACGGCCTGCCTATCAAGACTGAAGTTCGCGTGGCGCCCAAAGATAAACAGGTCGAAAATGGTGCGGCCGCTAAGCGCCGTAGCGAAGCGCGCGGAATAGCAGCCCCTGGCGCCGTGGAATAAAAATCGCGATGTGCAGACCGTCGCTTGCGGCTGAGATCAACGGGCACCCTGCGACGATGCACGGGTGCCCGTTGTTTGCGTTGGACTGAACGATGCCGAATGTCCTCAGCGAGGATGCGCCCGCGAAAGTCAATTTGACGTTGCGCGTGCTCGGCCGCCGGCCAGACGGCTATCATGAACTCCAAAGCCTCGTCGCATTTGCCCGTGACATCGGCGATGTCTTAACGCTCGATACCGCGCAGCCGGCGCGCGTGACGGTCGTCGGAGCCATGGCCGACGCGCTGACCGGTGACAACCTGGTTGAAATTGCAGTTCGCCGCATCGAGCAGGCGGTGCCGACGATAACGGTCGGGGCTGTTTCGCTGGAGAAGCGGCTGCCTGTTGCGGCCGGCGTCGGAGGCGGGTCCGCCGACGCTGCCGCGCTGTTGCGTATCGCGTGTCGCGCACATCCCGTGTTGTCCGCGCAGATTGACCTCGACGATCTTGCGCGACGGCTGGGGGCTGATGTGCCGGTGTGCCTGTTCAACCGGCCGGCCATGATGTCGGGTGTCGGTGAGCGGCTTACAGCGGTTCCGTTCCCCGCGCCCGTCCATGCCGTTCTCGTCAATCCGATGGTGCCGGTCCCGAGCGATAAAACCGCGCGCGTTTTTCGCGCCTTGAATGCGCCGCCGTTGCAGGCGGACGCACCGGTCGACGACATTTCTCAGCTGGCCGATCTCGATGCCTTGATCACGGTGATGCGATTGCGTGGGAACGATCTTCAGTCAGCAGCGATCTCGGTGATGCCCGAAATAGAACGTGTGCTGGCCGTGCTCAGCCGCTCGCCGTCGTGTCTCATCGCGCGCTTGTCAGGAGCCGGGCCAACGTGTTTCGGGCTGTATCGGACATGCGACGAAGCCGCCACGGCGGCGGCTTTGATAAGCCATCAGAACGCGAAGTGGTGGGTGCGGGCAACAACGCTCGCGTGACGGCGTTACGCGCTGGCGGCTGCCTAATTTGTCCGGCTGATGCAGAACGTAATCACCTGCTCGAGCGCGGCTTTTTCCCGACTGTCGGGGAATATTGCCAAGGCATCGCGCGCGATCGTGCCGTAGGATCGGGCGCGCTCGAATGTCGCCTCGATAGCTTTGTGGCGCTTCATCAGCGACACAGCGTGTTCGAGATCGCCATCTTTGATGTCGGCGTCGGCAATAGTCCGATTCCAGAATACGCGTTCCTCACTCGAACCGCGACGGAACGACAAGATCAGCGGCAGCGTGATCTTGCCTTCGCGGAAATCATCACCGACGGATTTTCCGAGCCGCTGGCTGTCGCCTGAATAATCGAGGGCATCGTCGACGAGCTGGAAGGCAAGGCCGAGATTTTTTCCGTAGGAGCGAAGCGCCGATTGCTCTTCGGCCGGGCGCTGCGCCAAAGCTGCGCCTGACTCAGCGGCCGACGAGAATAGCGCCGCTGTCTTGGCGTTTATGATGGCGAGGTATTCGTCTTCGGTGGTTGACGTATTTTTTGCCGCCGCAAGCTGCATGACTTCGCCTTCCGCGATGGTTGCCGCGGCGTTCGACATGATGCGCAACACCGACATCGATCCGACGTCGACGAACATTTTAAAAGCCTGGCCGAGTAGGAAGTCGCCAACAAGAACGCTCGCCTGATTGCCCCAGATCATGCGCGCCGTTTTTTTGCCGCGCCGCGTGCCGCTTTCATCGACGACATCGTCATGCAGCAGGGTAGCGGTATGCATGAATTCAACGGCCGACGCGGTCCGGATGTGTCCGCTGCCGGAGTATCTGCACAACTTCGCCGCAGCCAGAGCCAGCATGGGGCGTAGGCGTTTGCCGCCACTGTCGATGAGATGGTGCGCAAGTTGCGGGATCATGTCGACGTCGGATACCGCTTTGTCGAGAATGATGCGGTTGATGGCTTCCATATCGTCGGCAACAAGGTCGAACAGAGGCGTCAGATACTGTGACGCTTCACGCACCTCATCCAGCGGAATAACGCGACCCAAGCTCGACCCCTAACAATAAAAACGGCTATGCTATCATAACCAAAATGCCGGCCTGCGTCACGACACTCACGGCGCGGCCGCCTTGCCTATCAAGAACCAGAGATCCTCACAATGCGCGACTTGATGGTAACCAATGATCCTGTCTTGCTGTCCTTCGTTGAGGTGCTCCTAAAAGGCGAAAGCATCGATACTGTGGTGCTGGATCAGAATATGAGCATTGTCGAAGGGTCGATCGGTATTTTCCCGCGCAGGCTGTCGGTTTTGGACGAGGATTGGTGCGCCGCAGCGCGCGTGATGCGCGACGCCGGGTTAGGCGAATGGATCAAGGACGATGGTTGAACCCAACGCTGGAACGTCATGGCTACCGGAGGTAACGGACGACGTATTTCTCGGTGGTGGCGTGCGCATACGACAGCCGATCAATGGTTACCGCGCCGGCCTTGATGCCGTGATGCTGGCGGCCTGCGTACCCCCTGACGAGCAGGGCAGTGTGCTCGATTGCGGTGCCGGCGTCGGCACGGTCGGGCTATGTGTCGCGTGGCGATGCCCTGGGGCGCAGGTTGTCATGGTTGAGCGCGAACCGGCGCTGGCAGCCATCGCCGAAGGCAACATCAATGCCAACGGATTTGGCGACAGAGCATCGGTGGTTGCGGCCGATATCACCGCATTTGGTGGTGCAGCCGAAGCTGCCATGCTTCGGCCCGATCGCTTCGCGACCGTCCTCGCCAACCCGCCTTATCACGACACGCACACAGGCACGCTATCGGCGGCCGAATTGAAGGCGGCATCGCATGCCATGCCGGCGAACCAACTCGATGCGTGGGTGCGTTTCATGGCTCGCATGTGCGCGCCAGGCGGTCGCGCCGTCATGATCCACAAGGCCGAAGCCCTACCGCGAATTTTGTCAGCCTTTGAAAATCGTTTCGGCGGTCTGGCGATTTTGCCATTGCATCCGCGCCAGGGAACCGCCGCCCATCGGGTCATCGTGGCTGGAAAAAAAGCGAGCCGTGCACCGATGGTTTTGCTCGATGGTCTCGTGATGCATGGCGACGGCAATGCCTTTACCGACGAGGCCGATGCTATTTTGCGCGCAGGCGCAACGCTGCCGATCTGAACGCGGTTGCGCTGGGCGGAGCGGGCCCTGTTGCGATCTGGCGCATTGCATGACAGCAGTGCTCGCCTAAGTGACCACCTGCAGCACGAAACTTGGAGAACAACTGAATGTGGCCATTTACCCGTCATCCGATCGTGCCTGTTCTGCGCTTTACGGGACCGATCGGCATGGCGACGCCTCTACGCCCGGGCATCTCACTTACGAGCTACGCCGGTGCGATTGAAAAAGCCTTCAATCTAGCCAAAACACCGTCGGTCGCCATTCTGATCAACTCGCCGGGTGGATCGCCGGTCCAGTCCAATCTGATCTTCAAGCGTATTCGCCAACTGGCGGAGGAAAAGAAAAAACGGGTCTATGTCTTCTGCGAGGACGTCGCGGCCTCAGGCGGTTATTTTCTGGCCGTCGCTGGCGATGAAATTTACGCCGATCCGTCCTCGATCGTTGGGTCCATCGGCGTCATCTCGGCGAGCTTCGGGTTCGTCGAAGCGATCGACAAGCTCGGCATTCAGCGGCGCGTTCATACCGCCGGCTTGAACAAAAGCACGCTCGATCCGTTTTTGCCGGAAAAGCCCGAGGACATCGAACGCTTAAAGCGCCTTCAAAGCGATGTGCATGACGTGTTCATCGGTGTCGTTAAAGAGCGCCGTCTCGGTCGCCTGAAGGCGCCCGACGCTGAACTTTTTACAGGTGCGTTCTGGGCTGGACAGCAAGCCAAAGAACTCGGGCTGATCGACGGTATTGCCGACGTTCGCTCGAAAATGCGCGAATTGCACGGCGACAAGGTTTTGCTGAAAGTCGTCGCACCGGAGCGTCCCGGACTTCTCGGGCGGGCGCGGCGCTTTGCTGCGACCAGCGGCGGCGGATGGAACGGACAAGCCATTGCTGACGATATCGTGTCAGCAGTCGAAACGCGGGCGCTCTGGTCCCGCTATGGAATTTAGTCCATGATGGTCGCGCGCTAATGGCCGTTTTTGTCAAACGGCTAGCCATCCACCACTCCCCGCGCGAGGGCCGTCGAACATGCCGCCATTGATTTTTTTCGCGATCGCAGGCGCCGGTTGCTATGCCGGCTACAAGTTTTTCGCCAAGCTCATGGAGCAGGCACAGACACCGAGCCGAAGTGAAACCGAACGCATTCGTCGCGAAGCCGCAGCGCGTTCGGCGACGCGCGATCTTGGCGCCCTCGAATGGGATGAGGCGACGGGCGTCTATCGCCCACGCAGTCATCCGCGCGACTCAGCTTAGCGGTACACCCTCGGCCAGTCGCGATCGAAGTCCCGGGCGCGAGTTGGACGCCGTCAGCCCTTCACCTCGCAGGACAGCTTGCACGTCACCCGATAGGTTTCGAGACGGCCCTTCGCGTCGACAGTCGCCGACATGTCTTGCACCCACACTGAGCGAATGCCTTTGATCGACTTCGAGGCTTTGGCAACGGCTTATTGCGCCGCGTCTTCCCAACTCTTGTCCGACTCCGACATCAGTTCGATGCCTTTATTGACCGCCATGACGACCTCCGCTGAAGACATATTTCCCATGCTATTCCGGATCGTTATCGCCAGCATGCTGCGAGACTGCTTCAAACGTCAGCAAATCGCGTGTCTGGGTGCGTGACAAGGGGGGGCGAACGCGTATAGTGCGGCCGAATTCAAACTCCAGCGAGCACGAATGATGGCGTCAACGGTGACCCAAGCCTCATCATCCGGTTTCCCGCCGCTTCGCCCCAAGACGGCGTTTCAGGATCTTATCCTCACGCTGCAGCAGTTCTGGGGTGCGCAGGGCTGCGTCATCCTACAGCCCTACGACATGGAAGTTGGAGCCGGCACGTTCCATCCGGCCACCACATTGCGTGCACTCGGTCCGAGGCCCTGGTCGGCGGCGTATGTGCAGCCGTCGCGGCGTCCAAAAGATGGGCGGTACGGTGAGAACCCGAACCGGATGCAGCATTACTATCAGTTCCAGGTGATCATGAAGCCGTCACCGGCGAACATGCAGGAGCTGTATCTGGCAAGCCTCGACGCCATCGGCATCGATACGGCGATCAACGACATTCGCTTCGTCGAAGACGACTGGGAAAGTCCGACGCTTGGGGCTTGGGGTCTTGGCTGGGAAGTATGGTGCAACGGCATGGAAGTGTCGCAGTTCACGTATTTCCAGCAAGTCGGCGGGATTGACTGCAATCCGGTGTCGGCGGAAATCACCTACGGTCTCGAACGTCTCGCCATGTACGTGCAGGGCGTCGACCGCGTCTTCGATCTGAACTTCAATGGTCGCAGCGATGATCGCCGGCTGTCGTACGGCGATGTGTTTTTGCAGGCGGAACGTGAGTATTCGCGGCATAACTTCGAGTACGCCAATACGGCCATGCTCCTGCAGCATTTCAAAGATGCCGAAGCCGAATGCCAGGCGCTGCTGAAAAGTGGTGAAACCGCCGACACAAACCTGATGGTGCTTCCCGCCTATGATCAATGCATCAAGGCCAGCCATGTCTTCAATCTGCTCGATGCGCGCGGCGTGATCTCTGTGACCGAGCGGCAAAGCTTTATTCTGCGTGTTCGTGAGTTGGCTAAAGCCTGTTGCGCGGCATGGTTACGAACCGAAGGAGGACGGGCATGAGTGAGAATATTTTGGTTGGCCTTGCAGCATTGGGAATTCCGTTGCTCGCGGCCGCTTATCTAATGCTGCGGCGGCACGCGGCGGTCTTCCGCATGGTCGTGGCGATGATCTTGCTCGGCCTCGGCTATCTGACAGCGACCGGGGCGATCTCCGACATCGGCGCGACGCTCACGGGTCAACCGACTGTGCCCGCCGTGGTCGAGACGACAACTCCGGTTCCAGCTCCGCCTGCGGTGACGCCGGAACCTGCGCCATCGCCGGCCGTAGCCCCGCCCGATCCGGCAGCGACCGTGCCGGATGAGCCGCCGCCCGCGCCAGAAGAAGCGGCTCCAGCGGGTGCGCCGATCGATAGTCCGGCAGAAGCGCCAGCTTCAGGTGAAGAAACGCAGCCGACCGAGCCAGCCCCGGCGCCGGTAACACCATAACCATCGGCCGTGTGCTACGTTATTGACCCCGCTGCGCCTCGGCGCGGCGGGGTCGTTCCATCCAGCGTCCGTTCTTTTTAAACCCGATTGAGTTGCCCGGAGCATGTCTGAACTTCTGCTCGAATTACTGTCAGAAGAAATCCCGGCCCGCATGCAGGTGCGCGCGGCGGAAGATCTGGCGCGGCTTGTCGTCGACGGTTTGAAAGCGCGGGGCTTGGACGTTGGATCGGCTCGGAGCTATTCGACACCACGCCGCTTGACGCTCGTGATTGACGGCGTTGCAGCCCAATCGCCGGCCGTATCGGAAGAAAAGAAGGGCCCTCGCGTCGGCGCTCCCGAGCAGGCGGTACAGGGCTTTTTGAAGTCGGCGGGATTGGCCTCACTCGCCGAGGCAACAATCGTCCAGGATGAGAAAAAGGGCGATTTTTATTTAGCTAAAATCGACAAACCGGGACGGCCGGCGACCGAGATCATTGCTGAGACGGTCACGGAGGTTGCAGCGAAATTTCCTTGGCCAAAATCGATGCGACTCGGGTCGTCGCTGTTTCAGTGGGTCCGGCCGTTGCAATCGGTGCTGTGCCTGCTCGGCGGCAAGGTCGTGGCTTTTGAGATCGCTGGCATCGCATCGGGCGCTGAGACGCGTGGTCATCGCTTTCTCGGGCCCGACACGTTCGCCGTCAAAAACTTCGCCGACTACGAGACCAAGCTCAAAGCCCATCATGTGCTGCTCGATCCCGCAGCCCGCATGGCATCCATTGGGGATCAGGCGCGGGCGCTCGCCAAATCCGCCAAGCTCGAAATGGTCGAGGACGAGGCGCTGATGGCCGAGAACGCCGGGCTCACGGAATGGCCGGTGGTTTTGATCGGTGCGTTCGATGCTGAATTCCTCGACGTGCCGGGCGAAGTACTGATGACGTCGATGAAGACGCATCAGAAGTGCTTTTCGCTGCGTGATCCGAAAACGAAAAAGCTCGCCAATAAATTTCTGCTGGTGTCGAACCTTGTCGCGACGGATGCAGGCCGGGCGATCACGTCAGGCAACGAAAAAGTTATCGCGGCACGGCTGTCGGACGCGAAGTTTTTTTGGGAGTTGGACCTCAAAAAACCGCTCGATGAAATGGCCATCGCCCTCGACGGCATTACGTTTCATGAAAAACTCGGCAGCCAGAAGGATCGCGTCGAGCGGGTCGCCGAGCTGGCATTCCAGATCGCCGGCACGGTCGACGCCGACCCTGAAGACGCGCGCCGCGCGGCGCAGCTGTCAAAGGCTGATCTCGTCTCCGGCATGGTCGGGGAGTTTCCCGAATTGCAGGGCGTGATGGGCCGCTATTACGCTGAAAAAGCTGGGACGAAGCCAGAAATATCGCGGGCCATCGAGCTGCACTATAAGCCGAAGGGCCCGACCGACATCGTGCCGCGCGCTGATCAGGGTGACGCGGTGGCGATCGCGGTGGCGCTTGCCGATAAGCTCGATACGCTGGTCGGGTTCTGGGCCATCAACGAAAAGCCGACGGGCTCGGGAGATCCCTACCAGCTCCGGCGCGCGGCGCTCGGCGTCATCCGGATTGTGCTGGAGAATGATTTACGGGTGCGGCTCGTGCCTCAAATCCAGCAGCATTTCTCTACACTCAAGACGTCATTCGAAGGCAGTAGAAATCAGGTCGAGTCAGACGTGGGGGTGGGTGCTGCGTTCGGGTTGCAGACGGTAGACACTCGAGTGCTCGATCTCCTCGCCTTCTGCGCCGATCGCCTCAAAGTCTTCCTTCGCGACCAAGGCAAGCGCCACGACCTGATCGACGCAGTGTTCGCACTCGATGGGCAGGATGATCTGGCGCTCATCGTGCGCCGCGTCGACGCGCTCGACACGCTGCTGAAATCGGATGATGGCGCGAACCTGCTTGCGGGTGTCAAGCGTGCGGCCAACATCCTCGCCATTGAAGAAAAGAAAGATAAGACATCCTACGCCGGCGCCTACAACATCAAACTGCTCAAAGAGAAGGAGGAGGCAGCGCTTGCGGCAGCGATTGAGGCCGTCAAACAGGACACCGTCGCCGCCATTAACGTCGAAAATTTCACTGGTGCGATGCGCGCGCTCGCTGAATTGCGCGCGCCGGTCGATGCGTTCTTTGACAAAATTCTGGTCAATGCAGACGACGCAGCAGTGCGTGAAAACCGTCTTCGTCTACTGTCTGAAATCCGCGCCACGACGCAAACCGTCGCCGACTTTTCAAAAATTGGCGGCTAATATGGCCAATCAATAATTCGACGATACAACGTCGTTTTTCATGCGCATCGGAATCGTTGCGGGCAGCATCGCGAACGTCGCCGACGTCGGTCTGATAATCATCTGGTGGTCAGGTGAGGCAGCGGGCATCGTGCGTTCGATCGATTGTGCAGGCCGCGCGACACCATCGATCCAAACGAGAGCCGTTTGAGCAGACAACGCCATTGCACCGACCGCGCCAGCAATGGCGACACACACAACTGCGACATAGGCAAAATATTGGGTAAGTGTTTCAGCGACGTCGCCATCGGCAAGTCTCGCGACCAGATTAGGCTGCGGTCGGGTGTTCATCGATCGTATGTTCATGTTCAGCATCGCACGGTCTCATTGCACCAAAGGCACCAAAGCGAACTGGCATTATCGCTGCCGTTCGTCACCGCATTAACTTCTCGGTGATGACAAGGTTCCGGCGCGCCAGGCTGAGGCAGATTGGCAGTGGCGCAATGGCGACACGCTGCCGCCGAAAACGACCGTGCCGCTGCGAATTTTCATAATGATGGCAGTATGGGGAGCCGGCGAGAATGATCCAGTCGGCCCTCACCTCCGGACGCAACACACCCCGCATGTTGCGATCCAACCAGCTCCCCGCCGGACCATATCCAATACGGCGAGTGTATGACACCTCGGTACGGGAGACAGTGTTTCTCTCTATTCGAGGCTAAAGTTTAGGCGGAAAGTTCGGGCGACGTCGCGGTCGCAGTCTCGTAGGCGTCGGTTGCCATGAGCCACGTGTCTTCCGCACTGGCCAGAGCCTTCGCCAATTGCCCGCGCTCCAGCGCCAAGGTCTGCGCCTTGGCGGGGTCGGCGGTGTAGAGGGTTGGATCGGCGAGCGCCAGGTCGAGCGCTGCGATCTGACGATTGAGCTTTTCGACAGCGGCTTCGGCGGCTTGCATCGATTTTTTCAATGGCGCCAGCTCTTGGCGCCGCCCGGCTGCGAGCCGGCGCTGATCGGTGCGGCTTTGAGCCATCGCACCGTCGTCACGCTCGCGCGATTTCTCCCGTCCCTTCGGCCCCCGTTCACTCAGCAACTCACTGCGATAGCTCTCCATGTCGCCGTCATAGTCTTGCACCGTTCCGTTGCGCACGATCCAAAGCCGGTCGGCGGTGGCTTCGACCAAGTGACGATCATGACTAATCAGTATGACCGCACCGTTGAACGCCATCAGCGCATGGATAAGCGCTTCACGGCTATCGACGTCGAGATGGTTCGTCGGCTCGTCGAGGATCAAGATATGCGGACCATAGAACGCCGTCAGTGCCAAAAGCAGGCGCGCCTTTTCTCCGCCCGATAGAAGACTGCTCTTGGTGTCGGCTTTATCGGCGCTGAAGCCGAAGGTACCGAGCCGGGTGCGCCGCTGCGCTTCGGTGGCGTCCGGCAGATAGCGCAGCATGTAGTCGTAGGGTGTTTGCTGCGGATTGAGATCGTCGAGCTGATGCTGCGCAAAGTATCCGACGTCGACCTTTTGCGCGCCAAACACGTGGCCGGTCAGCGGCGCGAGACGCCCGGCGATGAGTTTGGCGAACGTCGATTTGCCATTGCCATTCTGGCCGAGCAGCGCGATGCGATCGTCGTGATCGATCCGCAGATCGAGATTGCTCAGGATCGGCTGGCCGGCCGTATAGCCGACACTCGCCTTCTCGATCCGCAGCAGTGGACTGGCGAGCATTTTTTTCGGGTCTGGCAGACTGAACGGAATGACGCGATCATCGATCGCCGCTGCGATCGGTTGCATCTTCGCCAGCGCCTTGACCCGGCTTTGCGCCTGCGCCGCCTTGCTCGCCTTGGCTTTGAATCGATCGATAAAAGTTTGCAGGTGACGGCGTTGCTCGTCTTGCTTTTTCTTGAGTTTGAGTTCGAGACGCTGGCGCTCGCGCCGCGTTTCCTCAAAGTCGTCATAGCCGCCCGTGTAGACGGTGAGCTTGCCGCGATCGAGATGCAGGATGCTGCCGACGGCGCGGTTCAACAGATCGCGGTCATGGCTGACGATCAGTACCGTGTGCGGATAGGATTTGAGATGGCTCTCGAGCCATAGCGTGCCTTCGAGATCGAGGTAGTTGGTTGGTTCGTCGAGCAGCAGAATTTCCGGTTCGAGAAACAGGATCGCACCAAGCGCGACGCGCATGCGCCATCCGCCGGAAAATTCGCGACACGATCTGCGTTGAGCAGCCTCATTGAAGCCAAGGCCAGATAAAATCTGCGCGGCGCGGGCCGGCGCTGAATGCGCGTCGATATCGGTCAGTCGAAGCTGAATTTCGGCGATGCGATTTGGATCGGTCGCGTGCTCGGCTTCGTCAAGCAAACTCGCGCGTTTGGTGTCGGCCGAGAGCACCCAGTCAAGCAGACTGGCATCGCCACCGGGGGCTTCCTGCGCGACATGGCCGATGCGGGCGTTGCGCGGTGTCGAGACGGCGCCGTCATCGGGCGTGATTTCACCTTTGAGCAAGCGCAGCAGCGTTGTCTTGCCGGCGCCGTTGCGGCCGACCAATCCAACCTTGTGGCCCGGCGGAATGGCGGCTGTCGCGGCGTCGAGGATCATCTTGCCCTCGATGCGATAGGTGAGATCGTTGATGTGCAACATAATGGCAGCCGATAGCGCGTCTGAGCGCGCCTGTCACTGTGGCGCTTGACGATTTACAGCGTGATCCCGAACCGCGACAGCACCGCGAGCATCAGCCCATAGGCGACGACCGTCATCGCGGAGGCGATAGCCAGGCTCGGCCAAAAGCCAACGCCGCGTTCGAGTAAAATCGGCAGCGCGAAAAACAGCACGAATGACGGCAGCACGTACCAAATGATGCTGCGCGAAAGGGCGGCAATTTTCGTCGTATCGCCGGTTTCGCCATAGATCCACATGAACGCCAGCAGCGATGTCAGTGGTAGGGAAGCCAGGATCGCGCCGAGCGCCGTCGATCTTTTGGCTGCCTCCGAAACAGCGACCACGAGCACAGCAGTCAGCAGGACTTTGATCGCCGTATAAAACACCGGCGCTAACCCGAGATAACCGGCTTCAGCGTTTCATAGAGCAGACGGTCGCGCGCGGCTTTATCTGGCACGGCAAGGTGCGCCACAAACCACTCCTGCACCATCGTGCATACGCGTTCCGGCTCCCGCTTCGCGAGCAGGCGCGGGTTTGAAAACACTTGCAGGTCTTCTTCCTTCCAGCCGAGCTTGCCGAGTTCCTTGATCAGTAAATCGTAATCGGTCTTTACGGCCGGCGGGTGCTGCTGGGGCGACTTCGACCCTTCCGCAATTGCGTCAAAGATGGCGCTGATCTGACCATGAAACGCGGTTGCGCCATCAGGAGTATCGACCAATTGAACCACGGAAGGGCTGGTTTCACCCTTCGAGATAAATCCATAGCAGGCCGTCACGCTTTGCGATCGAAGCGATTTCAAATTCTCGAGAAACGCGACGGCGATGCGACGCAATTTTTCCGAACTCGCCGACAATGCCTTCTCGGCGTTCTGGCGGCGCAGCGCTACCAAGCTTTGAGCAATATGTGTCGAGACTTCGGTCGGCGGTTTTTGCTCGCTGACCAATTGTTCGGCGGCGGCGATGTTGGTGACGTACCAATCGGGATAGTCTTTCTTGATGATGGTCCAAGCCGGAATTTTTTGCAGCCGGACGTCGATCGTCGAGCCAACGATCGACGGCGGCGATAAGCCGGCTGTCGGCACCACTACGGAGGCTGCGGGATCGAATGCGGCCGTGGCGACGTCCGTCGAAGTTGTCGGCGCATTAGGAGACGAGCCGGGCGAGGCCAAGTTTGACGGCCGGTTCGCGGCATCAAACGCCGCCGGATCCGGTGGTGTCACCGTCGCGGTCTCGACGTTCTGCGGTGGCGCTGGTGCTGAGCTTGCCGGTGCATCGGCTGCCGCGCCGGCAGGCGTGGCCGGTGCCTCGATCGTCGGCGCGGTGTCACTCGCAACCAGCGTGCTATCAGCGCTGCCCGAAACGAAGCGCATCAATGGTTCGCGATACGTCGCCAAGGCAAACGCGCCGCCGCCGATCAGAGTGATGGCCGATGCTGCGATTGCAAGCCGCTTCGTCATGCTCCGGTCTGCGGTTGGAGCGCTCGACGGTGCCGGTTCAGAATAGGGGCGGGGCGACGACGAAACTGGCGATGGCGTCGTCGTCAGAGCGCTTGCGGTGCCCGACGCACGCTCGGTCGCCGCGCTGGCGATGTCTGGTGACGATTGAGCCGGCGCGGCAGTGGCGGGGGTGTTTGGAAATACAGCTGGAAACAATGTCGGCGCGAGCTGCCACTCGGCCATGCCGGGCCGCCAGATCAGATCGGACGGGCGCAGATAGTTATGCGCGACGAATGTGCGCATTTCGATTTCAGTCAGTGGTCCGTGCTGCTTGCCATCACGTGCAATATACCACTGTGTTTCGTTCGTCTGTCCGTTCATGATCGCTCTTCGCACACGTGCTCGACAACGACCGGTCCACATAATTGGGACCGGCATTTGTTGGCCGATGTGGCCAACTTTCCCGTGCGCCCCCGCGCCAACGCCACAGTGTTCATAGGCTCAGCGCTCAGTCAATCGGGCTCGAGCAATGATCTAGCAAGCATTTACCGGTCGGATTGTGGCGTGCCACAGGCAACTTGAAACAACCACGCGGTAAAGACGCAATGGATCGACAGCACCGCGGTGTGCGGCTTGGGCGCGCTTGTGAGCGCTTTGGGTGCTCGTTATAACGCGCCCAACCGCAAGGATCGGCAAACTGATCGGTCAATAGAAAGAAAGCTCATGGCCCTCGAACGGACATTCTCGATTATCAAGCCAGACGCGACGCGACGTAATTTAACTGGGCAGGTCAACGCGGTCATCGAAGCAGCCGGGCTGCGCATTGTCGCGCAAAAACGTGTCCGCTGGACTCGCGCACAAGCCGAAAAATTTTACGAGGAACATAAGGCGCGGCCGTTTTACGGCGAACTCGTTGATTTCATGACGTCGGCGCCGGTCGTTCTGCAAGTGCTCGAAGGCGACGACGCCATCGCCAAGTATCGCGAAGTGATGGGCGCCACCGATCCGAAGGAAGCGGCGGCCGGCACGGTCCGCAAGCTGTTCGCCGTATCGAAGGGTGAAAACTCGACCCATGGATCGGACAGCGCCGCCGCCGCCGAACGCGAGATCGCCATGAACTTCGCCTTGCACGAAATTGTCGGCTAGAGTGCTGGCGGCAAAGTGGGAAGTGGTTTTCTGAAAAGAAGAAATCCAAAACAGAGAGCTAGCGTCGGCCCATGATTTCACGAAAAGCGGAGCGACCCTAGACGAAGCGACATCGAAGTTTGTTCGATGGTAAAGGCCCCGGCAACGGGGCCTTTTCGTTTGGCCGTATTGCTGCCTGTCAGATAGCCGCGGCCACGGCATTCGTGTTGGTGTCCACACCTCTCAGCTCGCGGACAAATCGCGCCTGGTCTAAAGCGTTCTCCGATTTCGAAATCACCACGGTGGCGACGCCGTTGCCGATGAGATTAGTCAAGGCGCGGGCTTCCGACATGAACCGATCGATGCCGAGGATCAGCGCGATCGACGCCACCGGAATAGTGCCGACGGTGGCCAGCGTCGCAGCCAGTGTTATGAACCCAGAACCTGTAACGCCTGCGGCTCCTTTCGATGTCAGCAGCAGCACGCCGAGTATGCCGAGCTGCTGCCAGATACTGAGATCCGTGTTGGTCGCCTGCGCCAGAAATAGCGCCGCCATGGTCAGATAGATGCAAGTGCCATCGAGGTTGAATGAATAGCCGGTGGGGATCACGAGGCCGACGACGCTCTTTTCGCAGCCGAGCTTTTCCATTTTTGCGATCATGCGTGGCAGCACACTCTCCGACGACGATGTGCCGAGCACGATCAGCAGTTCTTCCTTGATGTAGGCTATGAATTTGACAATCGAGAACCCGTTCCAGCGAGCGATGGCACCGAGCACTCCGAAAATGAAAAGCAGGCACGTCAGATAAAAAGTCGCCATCAGCCAGGCGAGATTGGCCAGCGAGACGATGCCGTATTTGCCGATTGTGAACGCCATCGCGCCGAACGCGCCAATCGGCGCAAGTTTCATGACGTAGCCGACAATTCGAAACAGCACTTGGGCGATTTGATCGATCAAGCCAACGAGCGGGGCGCCGTGTGTACCAAGCGCCTGCAAGCCGAAAGCAAACAGGATCGCGATCAGCAGGACCTGTAGAATATTACCCTCAGCAAAAGCGCCGACGAAGGTCGACGGAATGATGTCGAGTAGGAATCCGACAGTGCTCTGGTCCTGTGATTTCGCGACGAACCCTGCAACGGCTTTGGTGTCGATTGATGCCGGGTCGATATTCATGCCAACGCCGGGCTGGACGAGGTTGCCAACGATCAGGCCGATGGCGAGGGCCAAAGTCGTGACGATCTCGAAATAGATGAGCGCCTTGAGGCCGACGCGTCCGACCTGTTTCAAGTCTTGCATCGACGAGATGCCATGCACGACCGTGACGAAGATGATCGGCGCGATGAGCATCTTGATGAGTTTTATGAATCCGTCGCCGAGCGGCTTCATGGCTTCACCGAGCGCGGGTTGGTAATGACCCAACAGCACGCCAAGTGCGATCGCGGCTAGAACCTGCACATAAAGATTTTGGTAGAACGGGATGGCGGGTGCCGGCACTGCCGGATCAGCAGGAGGGAGCAATGGTGTCTGCACATCGCGCTGCATTGTTATCGGCCCTCAAACCCAATCCGAAAGCATAAGGCTTAAGCGATTGACCGACATTTGTCAGGCTTGGATGCGGGCGGCTTGCGACTCACAGAAATGGCGCAGCGATGAACGCTGCGCCAAAAGAGTTCGATTTTTACGGATCAACTGAGGGCGAGATGACCAATCTTGGCAGACGCATTACCCGCCCGCTCAGTTCTGGACCGCTTTAAGCCGCGGCGACCCAGCTTCCTGAAATGAAGCCGAAGGCCACCGCATCAGGATTGCGGCGAGCGGCTTCAAGCAACTTATCTGGGGCTTCGACCTCAAGGGTGCGATCCCGCTTTTTGCCTTTTCCGGCTTTTGTGCCGGTCAATAGGAAAACCGATTTTCCGAGTAGGACGGTTTTAACGGACTCCATGGTCGGGGGTCTCCTGGAGTTTGAGTTCATCAGTGGAATGACTGACGGACAGTGCCGTACCTGCTTGGAGCCGTGCCGCTTCTACACGCAATGTCGTGACGTCGGCTGAGCTCTCGGCGAAGGCTATACCGCCTCCGCGCAAAGGCACTATGACAGCGATAGGGCAACAATGCGATGCAGTGGGTTCGCGACTGCGAACACAGCGTTTTCCGCTTTGTGTAATTGTGAGCAGTTGTGACGCTTTGCTTGCCGCGTGCGGTGCGAATTAATGCTGTGGATATGTCAGTCTTGATGTCCGGGAACGCCAAAAGACATCGAACTGAGTTGCGCGCGTATATCGACGAGCTGCCGCTACGCCAGAAACCCGCTGAATAGGCTTGGGTCAGCTCAACTCGCGAATGATGAACGGCAAGCCGCCTTTCGGCGTCAGCGTGACGGTGGCGCTGATTCCGGCCGGATTAGCGCCGACGTACTCGGGGCGGAAGCGGCGGAGCAGAAGCGACAACGCGAGCGTATTTTCGACTTGGCTCATGGCGCCGCCGATGCACGACCGTTTGCCGGCACCAAACGGAATATAACTGTACTTGACCTGCTTTTTGGCATTGCCGGCCATCCAGCGCTCAGGGCGAAATTCTTCCGGCTCGTCCCAGAATTTCGGATTGTGATGTGCGCCGTAGGCGAACAGCGTGACGCGGTCACCGGCTTTGATTTCTTTGCCACCGATCATGTCGTCTTCGACAGCGACGCGGATCAAGCCCCAGATCGGCGGATAAAGCCGCATGGTTTCTTGAATGACCGCGCGGGTGTAGGCGAGCCCCGAATAATCGGCGGCGGCCGGCGGACGATCGCCATAGACGGTTTCACCTTCGCGACGGATGCGTTCAGCCGCTTCCGGACGGCGCGAGGTTTCATACAGTGCCCAAGCCAGTGTCAACGCCGTGGTTTCAGTTCCGGCCCAAAGGTATTGCTTGAGTTCGTCGATCGCCTGCTGTGTGTCGAACTCGGGAACTGTCGGATCGGCAACGGCGGCCTCGATCATTTTCAGCAACGTGCGCTCGCGCATTTCGCGCGGGTCGGCACCCATGACGGCGGGCGGAACACTGGCCCACGTCTCCATCGATTTGGCGGCGTCTTCGTCGTTCATTTCGAAGACTTCGCCGGCCTGCTTGCGCAAGCGGATGTCGCGATGGTTCATCACGTCAGTGTAGGTTTTGACGCACTTGAAGACGACATGAGGATTGAACGGCATGTCTCGATCGAACAGCGCCTTGCAGATCATGTCGGCGGCCAGCGTCCAGGTCTGCTCGACCATCTCGAAAGTCTCACCGGTCTTGGCGAGATCGGCCCACAAGTCCATTTTGGTTTGAATGGCCTGCAGGAAATACGGGATATATTCAGCGAACATGTCCGGGTGGAATGCCGGCTGCTGCGGCATGCGAATTTTTTGCCAGAGCGCACCGTCATTGGTGATCATCGATTTGCCGAAAATCGGCTTTAGCCCGTCAAAATATTTGATGTAGTTGTCGGCCTTCGTCACCAGCACGTGTTTGAAGTATTCGGGCTCTGAAATCAGCACGATGCGCTGGTTAGCCAGATTGACCGGCAGCACCGGGCCGTAACGCTCGGTCATGTGCATGAGAATGCGCATCGGGTTTTCGGGGTCACCACGCAAAAGCGGGGTCAATTTGAACCAGATGCTGCTCTCATCGCCGAGGCCCTGAGCGTGGCTGGTGGTCGTGGTCATTCTGCATCGTCTCCAAAAATCACGCCATACAAAGCTCGTGCCGATCCGGTGCCGCCGGGTGCCATCTCAAATCGACGGGCCAACGGCGTCCTGGCCGTGTGGCTGGACTGCAATCCCAGGGCCAGAGATCGGCCGACCCGGTGCCTATTTTGGTTGGCTCTCTACCCGCCCCACGCGAGCCGCCGGATAATAGGCTTTAGCCCGGTCGTGTCCATGCGGCGCCCCGCCCCGACAGTGCAACCGTGCCACAGCGGCGACAAGGTGATCTAAGCTAGCCTTGGAGCGGCGGCGAGAACAGCGCCGTTGTCTGGTTAACATCCTCATAACCAATCGTTTTTTCGCCATCGATGTGGATCTGGCCGGCCGCGACAAGGCGCAACGCCGCGGGGTAAAGCTTATGCTCTGCGGCAAGAACGCGGTCGGCCAGTGTGGCTGGTGTATCACCCGACTGCACCGCCACGGCGGCCTGGGCGATAATCGGACCTGAATCCAGTTCGGCACGAACAAAATGGACAGTGCAGCCGGCAACGCGAACGCCGGCGGACAGTGCTTGCTCGTGCGTATGCAACCCCTTGAACGATGGCAGCAGCGACGGGTGGATGTTGATCATGCGGTCGCGCCACCGGCCGACAAAGTCCGGCGTCATCAGCCGCATGAACCCGGCCAGCGCAATCAGTTCGACGCCGGCGGCATCGAGCGCTGTTTGCAGCGCCGCTTCGAAGGCCTCGCGAGCCTGAAAGGTTTTATGATCGAGTGCGACGGTGGCGATGCCGGCGTTGCGAGCAAACGTCAGGCCTGGAGCGTCGGGCTGACTTGAGATGACCGTTGTGATCTCGGCCGGATAGTCGACGGCGCGTGCGGCGGCTATCAACGCTTCCATATTCGAGCCACGCCCCGAAATCAGCACCGCCACCTTTTTCCTATGGGCCGTCATTGCCTGCGTCTCACGTTTTGAAGTTCAAGCGCAGCCACGTGCCGCCGAGCAAGCCGGGACGGCTCTCGATGCTGGTGAACATGACGGGTGCGCGGCCGCTCGGCGGAAACAGAGGGATGCCGTTGCCAAGCAAAACGGGCAAGCAAAGCACATCGAGTTCGTCGATCAGGCCAGCATCGATCAGCCCCGAAATAGTAATGCCGCCGCCGTCGACCCAGACGTGTCCCGGGCCCTGCCCGCTGCACGCCTGCTTGGCGCGGGCGATAATCTCCGGCATGTCGCTGCCGGTCCCGCGCACGAATGGCGCGTCAGCGGAGATTGGCCGAGACGTCACGATGAACGCCGGGCGGTTGCCGTAAGGCCAGGCGCCGAAGGTCAGAACTTTTTCAAATGATGACCGGCCCATGACGATCGCGCCAACGTCGGCAATGAAGCCGTCGAACGCGGCTTGGAGGCCGGCAGGGTCGCGCGCGTTGAACGCGTCGAGCCAAGCAATGTCGCCATCGGACGTGGCGATGTAACCGTCGGCGGATGCCGCGATCCAGACGCGCACTTTTTGCTGACTTGTGGTCACAGCCTGAGATCCATTTCGCCGTGATATGTGACGGCCCAAGCTTCGCCTTTGCCTTTGGCTTCGGTCTTGGCGCCACCCGGCGGCGTGATGGCGCCGATGATGATCGGTGCTTCCCCGGCGTCGGTGAGCGCCGCGACCACCGCGTCGACTTTGGTATGGTCTGCGACCAGCATCATGCCGATGCCACAGTTGAACGTGCGCAGCATTTCGACGGCATCCAGATGGCCCGCGTCGGCGAGCCATTTGAAAACCGGCGGTACCGGTATCTTTGTCAGGTCGATGCGCGCCGCGACGGTGTCGGGCAGCACGCGCGGCACGTTTTCCGATAAGCCGCCGCCGGTAATGTGCGACAGCGCTTTGATCGCTCCGCCAGCGCCCGCACCACCTGTCGCGCGCAAGGCCGAAAGCACGGGTTTCACGTAAATTCGTGTCGGCACAAGCAAGGCGTCGGCGACGCTTAGACCTTCGGCCCATGGCGCTCGGTCGTCCCAATTCAACTTCGCGGCGGCAATCAATCGGCGCACGAGCGAATATCCATTGGAGTGCACGCCGGACGACGCCAGCCCGATCAGGACGTCGCCGGGCTGAACGTCATCGCGTGGCAAGATCTCGCCGCGCTCAGCGGCACCGACGGAAAAGCCAGCAAGATCGTAATCGCCGGGCTGATACATGCCGGGCATCTCGGCCGTCTCGCCGCCGATCAGGGCGCAGCCTGCCTGGCGACAGCCATCGGCGATCCCGGCGATGACATCTGTCGCCACGCCGACGGCGAGTTTGCCGGTCGCGAAATAGTCGAGAAAGAACAGCGGCTCGGCGCCGGCAACGATCAAGTCATTGACGCACATGGCGACAAGATCAATGCCGATGGTGGTGTGCCGGTTGGCGTCGATGGCGATTTTCAGTTTGGTGCCGACGCCGTCGTTGCTGGACACAAGAATTGGATCTTTGAAGCCGGCGCGCTTGAGATCGAACAGTCCGCCAAAGCCACCAAGATCGACGTCGGCGCCAAGGCGGCTGGTCGATTTGGCCAGTGGCTTGATCATCCGAACGAGCTGGTTGCCCGCGTCGATGTCCACACCCGCATCGCGATAGGTGATCGGACGATGTTTATCATGGCTGGCGGTGGACATTGGTCCTCGGCGCTTGATGGATTGTCATGGGCAACGAACGCGCACGCTGCAAACAGGCTGGCTCGATCGTGCGATCTCACCCAAAGCCGTTTACGGCAAACTCACTTTTGCCCCATTGCCAGTTGGAACTGCCGGTCGTAGCAGCTTGAGCGTTGAGCGGCAATCACCGGCCATCGACCCTTGGCTCGTGAACGATAATTAAAACGGAGGCTGCGTGGTGCGCGACGTTGCAATAAAGGTCGTCCGGTTCGGGCGCTTTGCGGGTAGCGCAGCGCTCGGAGTTGCGTTCGCCTTGCAAACGATGTTTCCCGCACTTGCGGCGAGTGACAAGGTTTACACAATCGGCAACTATCCGGTTGAGGCGAGCGCCGCGTCCGCCGTGGTCGCCAAGGACAAAGCGCTGGCCGAGGGCCAGCAAGCAGCCTTTCGCTCACTGCTCAAGCGCATCGTGCCGGTCACGTCTTACAAGCAGCTGTCGCGCGTGACCGCTGTCAGCGCCGCCGATCTCGTGTCGGGATTTTCCGTGCGCTCGGAGCGCAATTCCTCGACCGACTACATCGCTTCGCTGGATTTCAATTTCTATGCGCCGGCCGTCCGCGCACTGCTGCAGCGTGAAGGCATCCCATTCGTTGACGATCAGGCGGCAAGCGTGACGATCGTTCCAGTGCTGCGGCAGGGCAACCCGCCGGTGGCAAAAGCCGATACGTCGCTTTGGCGCCGTTCGTGGGCGGGGCTCGATCTGACGCACACAGTAACGCCTGTCTCGGTCGCGCCATTGAAGCCAGTGATTCATGCCGACACGATAAAAATGCTCATGGAAGGCGACGACAACGGACTGCGTATTCTGACGCAGGAGTACGCTACAAGCCTCATCGTGCTGGCGATCGTCGAGCCCGACATGAGTGGCAAATCAATGGTCGTCACGCTTACGGGACAGGATGCCATCGGCCCGCTGCTGCTCAAACGCACCTATCGGATTTCGGACGGCGATGTCGCCTACGCGTCTGAACTTGCGGCCGTCGTGGCACTCGGTGTTCTCGAAGGCCGCTGGAAAGCGGTCAAGGGCGGACTGACGGCCAATGCCGCGACGCCGGCGGCAATGTCGGACGTTCCGGTGTGGGCGGCAACGGCGGGGACGTCGGGCGAGCCGGTGCGGGTTGTGGTCGAGTTTGATAGCCCGGCCCAGTGGAACGACATGCGCGCGCAATTGCTCGATACATCAGGTGTCGAAGGCATGGAGATCGCCACCTTGTCGGCGCGCAACGCCGAGGTCTCTATGCGGTTTCCTGGCGGCGCGGCAGGTCTGGCGAAAGCAGTCGGCGGTCGCGGACTGGCGCTGGCGAGTATCGGCGAGGTCTGGGTCCTTCGATCGGCGAATTATTGAACTTGCCGCTCGGCCACACGCTCGCGTGTTGCATCGTGTGCAGCGCACACAGACGCCGATAGCCTTTGATCAAGCAAATTTATCGTTAAAACCGCGTTTCCAGAAGAGCGGAGCCGTGACGTTTCACGATAAGACGTGATGTAACTGCCGGCTGCTCCTGCATTCGCGGTGCGGAGGCGGCAAAAACGCTTGCCAAACTTGTCGAGCATGGGCTTTAGCTCCCCAGCAGCTTTACGTCGGCCTGCCGATCACGAATTGCCTGCAGGCGCTAGTTGCAGGCGCGGCGGCGTGTGGCACATGTCGTACAATACAATAGGTCGTCGTCGCGGCGTGATCATTGAACCGCGCAAGCGCGGCCACTCAAGCTTAGGATAGGACGTTTCGGTGTGAGCATCCCCAATCTCATCACGCTCGGACGCGTTATCCTTGTCCCAATCGTATTCTGGTTCCTCGTCTCCGGCCAGTTGCAGGCCGCGTTCGTCGCCTTTGTGGTCGCCGGAATTTCCGATGCTGTGGACGGCTTTCTGGCTAAGCGCTTCAATTGGGAAACCGAACTTGGCGCCTATCTCGACCCGATTGCCGACAAACTACTGATCGTCTGCATCTTCATTGCGCTCGGCGTGACCGGAAAACTTCCGTCTTGGGTTGTCATCATCGTCGTCTCGCGTGACGTTTTAATCGTCATCGCCGTGGTATTGTCTTGGCTGCTTGAACATCCAACGCCTATGAAGCCATTGGCGGTCAGCAAGATGAACACGGTCGCGCAAATCGTTTTGGCCGGCGTCGTGCTGGCGGACGAAGCCTTTGACCTTCGGCTCGGCGGACCGGTTCTAGTGCTGATGTGGATCACCGCCGCATTGACGATCGCGTCATTGGCCGCCTACCTGCGTGTTTGGCTGCGCCACATGACGCTATTTGAGTCAACCGGTTCAAAATCCTGACGGCTGTCGCGACGAAACGCACAATGTTAGGCTGAATTTCGAAGGTTTTGCGCGGGGCCGCATCATGCACATCGAGCGACATGCACTGTTCTGGATCGGTGCTGCCATCCTGTTTGTCTTGGCCGTGCAGGTGCTGGCACCAGTGCTGCTGCCGTTCGTCATTGGCTTGACGCTCGCCTACTTTTTCAATCCGCTCGTGGACGCGCTGAGCGCCATGCGTGTTCCGCGCTGGCTTTCGGCGACCGTCATCCTGCTTGGCTCGGTCATTGCCATCACCGTGGCGCTGGTCTTCGTGGTGCCGATCCTGGCACAGCAAATGGCTGGCTTGATCGAAGCCATGCCGGCGGAGCTTGCGCGCCTGAGGATCGTCGTCGAGGAGGGCGCGCGCGCCCGGCTTGGCGATCGATTTCCGGCGGTGCTGGATGCCGTTTCACGGGCCATGGCCGGATTGTCGGATAGTCTGCCGGGGCTGGTGTCGGACGTTGCGAAATCGGTATGGAGCCAGGGAACCGCTGCCTTTAGCTTTTTGTCGCTCATGCTCGTTACGCCGCTGGTGTTTTTTTACGCACTGCTCGATTGGCCGAGCCTGCTTGCAAAAGTCGATAGCTGGCTACCGCGTCGACAGGCGCCGCAACTGCGCGCGCTTGCCACTGAAATCGATCAGCGGGTGTCGGCCTTCATTCGCGGCCAGGGCATCGTGTGCATCGTACTTGCAGTCTTTTATGCAGCCGCTCTCAGCCTGATCGGGCTGCGCTACGGCCTATTGATCGGCCTGCTGACAGGATTGTTGAGTTTCATTCCGTTCGCCGGGTGGGCGCTGGGGCTGATCACGGCGACGGCGCTAGCGCTCATTCAATTCTGGCCAGACGTTACCCAGGTGCTGATTGTGCCGGGTATTTTCTTGGCAGGGCAAGCGCTGGACGCGGCCATCCTGTCGCCGCAGATCGTTGGCTCAAAGATCGGTTTACATCCGGTTTGGCTGATCTTCGCGCTGCTGACGTTTAGTTATCTGTTCGGATTTCTTGGGCTCCTCGTCGCGGTGCCGGTCGCCGCCGCTATCGGTGTCCTTGTACGCGCCGCATTGCAGACGTACATGGCATCCTCCGTCTATCAAGGTACCGATAGCGCCGCCCGGTAACTCTGCGAGCGCCGAACGACGAGAGCGTCATGCCGGCAAAGCCGCAACAGCTGGTTTTCGAACTGCCGCACAGGCCGGCGCTTGGGTTCGAGGATTTCCTGGTGTCGGAGTCGAATGCCGCCGCCGTGGCGCTCGTTGATCGATGGCCGGATTGGCCCGTCGGCGCAGCGATCATCTGCGGGCGGCCGGGATCTGGAAAAAGCCATCTGGCCAATGTCTGGCGGCTGCGCTCGGGCGGCGATACGATTGCCGCCAACGCCATCACCAAAGACGCTGTGCCGGACCTCGCCTCCCATGCGGCATTGATCGTCGAAGACGTCGAAGCAACGCGCGATCAAGCAGCGCTGTTTCATTTGCTCAATCTGGTCCGTGAACAGCGGCTGGCCATGCTGCTCACGTCGTCGAACCCACCGGGCGAACTGACGTTGTCGTTGCCCGATCTAACGTCACGTCTCAAAGCCCTGCCGCTTGCCGCGATCGCGCCGCCCGACGACGCGCTGCTGCGGGCCGTGCTGGTGAAGCTCTTCGCTGATCGACAACTCGCCATCGAACCCCATATCGTCGATTATGTCGTGCTGCGCATGGAGCGCTCGATGGCGGCTGCGCAGCGGATCGTTGCTGAAATCGACCGTCAAGCCCTGATCCGGCAAAAGCCGGTGACGCGGCCGGTCGTCGCCGCCGTTCTCGAGGCACTCGCACGGCGCGCTTGACGATAGGCAGGACACTGGCGCTGCGGCACGATGCGCGTGTTGATCACGTCACGGCACTGTAAAAAACTATCAGGGTCTTGTCCGGCGTGAATGCCCGATGCTAGGTCGAGGCAGGGCTTTCGGTTGCACGCTTCGCCGCGTGCATTCGCCGGGCTTTTCAATGGGCCGATGATCGGCAGGGATACCGCAATGACGACGCCGCGCGCTAAGTCTAAATCAAGCCTCGCGGCGATCGATGTGCCGCAGGGTCCTGAGCGATTCTACAATCGCGAGTTATCGTGGCTACAATTCAACAAGCGCGTGCTGGAAGAGGCCGCCAACCGCAGTCATCCGTTGTTTGAGCGCCTGCGCTTCTTGTCGATTTCAGCCTCCAATCTCGATGAATTCTACATGGTCCGCGCGGCCGGCGTGTACGGGCAGGTGAAGGCCGGCGTGACGACGTTGTCGGCGGATGGCGCGACGCCGATGCAGCAACTCGCCGCGATCAACAAGTTTGCCGCCAAACTGGTCGCCGAAAAGCAAGCGACCTGGCTGGAATTAAAGGCCGAGCTTGCCGAAACCGGCGTGTATGTCTTGCAGCCCGAAGATGTCAGCCCGACCGATCGCGAATGGCTCGAAAAGCTTTTCATGACGCACGTCTTCCCGATCCTTACGCCGATCGCCGCCGACCCGGCACACCCATTTCCGTTCATTTTAAACAAGGGCTTCACTATCGTCGTTGAAATGGTGCGGCGAACCGATCGTAAGGCGATGATCGGGCTCATTCCCGTGCCTGGTCAATTGGAGCGATTTATCCGTCTCCAAGCGGACCCGGCGAAACCCAAAGACCTCCGGTTCATGCAGCTCGAAAACATGATCGGCATGTTTTTGACTGAGCTGTTCACCGGCTTCGAGATCAAGAGCCAGGGCGCCTTTCGGGTGCTGCGCGATAGCGACATCGAGCTGCTGGAGGAAGCGGAAGATCTGGTGCGGTCTTACGAGAGCCAGCTCAAGCGCCGGCGTCGCGGCAACGTGATCCGCCTCGAACTTGAAGCCCGCATGCCGGAGCGTATGCGCAAGTTCGTCATCGAAGAACTCGAAGTGCGCGACGAGAGCGTGTTCGTCAAAGACGGCATCTTGGCGCTCGCCGATACAGCGCAGCTGATCGTCAACGACCGCCCTGATTTGCTGTTCAAACCGTTTCCGATCCGCTTTCCCGAGCGTATCCGTGAGTTCAGTGGCGATTGCTTTGCGGCGATCCGCAAGAAGGATATCGTCGTTCATCACCCTTATGAAAGCTTCGACGTCGTCGTGCAGTATTTGCGCCAGGCCGTCGCCGATCCCAACGTCATGGCGATTAAATGGACGCTGTATCGCACCTCGCGCGACAGCCCAATCATTCAAGCGTTGAAGGAAGCGGTCGAGGCCGGCAAGTCGGTAACGGCGGTGGTTGAGCTTAAGGCTCGCTTTGACGAAGCAGCCAACATTCGCTGGGCCCGCGACTTGGAAAGCGCTGGCGTGCATGTCGTCTACGGGTTCACCGAGCTCAAGACACACGCCAAACTCGGCCTTGTGGTGCGCCGCGAGGGTACTGAGCTGATGACGTACTGCCATATCGGCACCGGCAATTATCATCCGCAGACGGCGCGCGTGTATACCGACCTGTCGCTGTTTACGACCGACCCGGACATCGCCCGCGACGTGACGCGTATTTTGAATTTCGTGACCGGCTACGGTGAACCGGCGGAACTCGAGTGCATGGCCGCCAGTCCGCACGGCATTCGCAGCCGGATCATGACGCACATCGCCGAAGAAAGTAAAAATGCCAAAGCCGGACGGCCGTCGGGCATTTGGATGAAGATGAATGCATTGGTCGATGCTCAGATCATTTCGGCGCTGTACGAAGCCAGCAATGCCGGCGTCCCGGTTGATCTCGTGGTGCGCGGCGTGTGTTGCCTGCGGCCTGGAATTGCCGGGCTGTCTGAAAATATTCGTGTCAAAAGCGTCATCGGGCGATTTCTGGAACACGCACGCATTTATTGCTTCGGCAACGGCGAGCCGCTGCCGTCACCGCATGCCGCCGTCTATATTAGCTCGGCCGACATGATGCCGCGCAATCTCGATCGCCGCGTCGAAGCGCTGTGTCCGATCAAGAACGCCACCGTTCACGAGCAGATCCTCAACCAGATCATGGTGGCCAATCTGAAAGACAACGAGCAAAGCTGGCGGATCAATTCAGACGGCAGCAGCACGCGCATTCGGGCCGCGGCCGATGAAGAGCCGTTCAACGCGCACAAATATTTCATGACCAACCCATCGCTGTCTGGGCGCGGTCAATCGTTGAAGACGAACTACCCGCCGCGCTTTGGCGAACCTTCCTGATGTGACGACTGCGCTAAGGACCCATCCGTGACTCGACTAAAGGACCTCTTCGCGAGCCCGGCGCGAACGAACGAGCTTGAGCCGATCGGCATTATCGATATCGGTTCCAACTCAGTGCGTTTGGTCGTGTATGAGGGCGCGGTGCGGGCGCCGACGCCGCTGTTCAATGAAAAAATTCTGTGCGGGCTTGGCCGGGCTGTCGCGACGACGGGCAGCCTCAGCGACGAGGCGGTCGAGCGGGCGTTGGCGGCGCTGTCGCGGTTTCGTGCGATCACCCGCGTGCTGCGCGTTAAAAACGTCAAAGCCATCGCCACGGCGGCCGTGCGGGAAGCAAAGAACGGCCGAGAGTTCATTGAGCGCGGCGAGAAAGCCGCCGGTTGCGCCATCGAGATTTTGTCGGGCGAGAAAGAAGCCCGCCTCGCCGCCCAGGGCATCATGATGGGCTTTATCGACGCCAACGGCATCGCCGGCGACTTAGGCGGCGGCAGTCTAGAGTTGATCGATCTCGAACGCGACAAGCTCAAGCAGGCATCGACCTTACCGCTCGGTGGCCTGCGGCTGATCGATACCACCGGCAATAAGCTCGAAAAAGCTCTCGAAGTGACTGACGAGGCTATCGCCAGTTTGCCTTGGGTCAAACAAGGCGCAGGCCGGACATTTTACGCCGTCGGCGGCACGTGGCGAGCGCTTGCGAAAATGCACATGGAAGGCGCGCAATATCCGCTGCGCGTCATGCATGGCTACAAACTGCCGGGCAAGGACGCTCAGGATTTCGCCGAAAGCGTTCGTCGAGCCAAGAAACTGACCGATCTGCCGGGATTGGCGCATGTCGCCCGTGCGCGCCGCGAAGTCGTGCCGTATGGAGCCTTGGTGCTCGAACGTCTGCTGCGCCAGATGCAGCCGCGCAGCGTCATATTTTCCGTTTTCGGCATTCGCGAAGGTTTGATTTACGGCTTGCTCTCGCCGCATGAGCGCCGTCGCGATCCGCTGCTGAGCTTCTGCGAAGACTACGCGGTGCTGCGCTCTCGGTCCGTCGAGCATGCCCACGAGCTGTGCCGCTGGACGGATCAAATCTTCGATCACCCAGACCTTGAAGAAACCGACGACGAGCGCCGGCTGCGGCACGCCGCGTGCCTGTTGTCCGACGTCGGCTGGCGGGCACATCCCGATTATCGCGGCGAGCAGAGCTTGAACAAGATCGCGCAGGCCGGGCTCGGCGGCGTCGATCACGCCGGGCGGATATTTCTCGCCCTGGCGGTTTATTATCGCCACAACACCGCCGAGCAAAGCACCGACGCTATGGCCGAGCGGCTGCGAAATCTCGTCAGCCGGCGCGCGCAGCGGCGGGCGCGCATCATCGGCGCGGCGGTCAGAACGGCGCATATGCTCTCGATCGGCATGCCGGGCGTCATCGATGAGACCACGCTGACCTATGAGCCGGGAAAAATCGTGCTTGCGATTCCAAAGGCACACGCCGGGTTGGATGGCGAGCGCCTGCGGCGGCGATTTGAGGGTCTGGGTGAGCTGCTCGGCAAAAAGCCGATCGTCGTGATCGTCCGCTAGGCTGCCGCTGCGCCCGTTTTGGCGACATATCATCCCTCGGCCGCGCTGCGATTCTCTACGCCGTCCCCACCCCAGGGCGGCCGGCTGCAACGAGAGCTGCACCCGCGCGCCGAAGTTCTGCTAGACTGCACCAGCACGGTTGCGCCCTGCGCCTGTGATATGATTTTTGAATTACAACGCGACGGACGAAGACAATCTCGATGGCTGACGATCTGTATGACATTCTAGGCGTGCCCCGACGCGCCTCGGACGACGAGATCCGGCGCGCTTTTCGCAATCTCGCCAAAGCCCATCATCCCGACGTCAACCCCGGCAACAAAGCGGCGGTCGAGCGGTTCAAGAAAATCACAGCCGCCAACGATATCCTCGGCGATGCCGACAAGCGGCGGGCCTACGACGCCGGCGAAATTGATTCGAAGGGCGATCCGCGCCGCCCGTCATGGGCTGGGCGGCCCGGCGGCCAAGGTGGCGGCGGTCGACCGGCAGGCGCCGGTCGGGGGCATCAGGGCGGGTTCGATGATTTTTCGTTCGCCAATGTTTTTTCCGACGCGTTTGGCGGCGTCGGCGGCGGGCGTCGTGACGGTTTTGGCGGTCCCGCGCGCGGCACGGATTTGCGCTACTCGCTCGAAATCGAATTTCTTGAAGCGATTGCCGGGGTGAAGAAACGGGTCACGCTGCCGGAAGGTGGGGTGCTTGATCTCGCCGTACCGGAAGGCGTGAGCGACGGGCAGGTGCTGCGTCTCAAAGGCAAAGGTGCGCCCGGCGCCGGCGGCATCGAAGACGGTGACGCACTCGTTGAAATCAAAATCAAGCCGCACGCTGATTTCAAGCGCCAGGGCGACGACATTCTGCTCGATCTGCCGATCACCATCGATGAAGCGGTGCTGGGCGGCCGCATCGAAGTGCCGACGCCGTCCGGCCGCGTACATTTGACCATGCCAAAAGGCACCAGCTCAGGCAAAATTTTCCGTCTGAAGGGCAAAGGCGTGCGCACCAAGGCGGGTGGTCACGGCGACGAACTCGTCACCGTGCGCATCGTCCTGCCGAACGATGTCGATGACAGCCTGTCGTACTTTTTTTCCGAGTGGCGCCAGAAAAACGCTTACGATCCGGGGCGCAAATAAGCGCCGCGATTGTCGCGTGGCAGGTCATTCGCCGATGTTGGTCGGAACGGCGCGGACTTCGCCTTTGACCAGCGTCAATGCCAGTTCGCCGCGCTTCAGTTTTAGCGCCGCCTCGCCGAACAATGATCTGCGCCAGCCGGTCAGCGCCAAGATGTCGGGCTCATCCAGGGTGGCAAGCTGCTCCAGATCGTCGCTGTCGGCGATGATACGCGGCGCGACGCCATGCTCGGCGGCAGCGGATTTCAGCAGCACTTTCAGAAGTTCGAGCGTGGCGGTTGCTTCGGCTGACAGCGCTTCCGCGCGCTCGACTTTCGGCAATGATTTCGGATCGCGCGCGAGGCCGGCCTTGACCACATCGATGATGTCTTTGGCGCGCGATGAGCGGGCGAAACCGTCCGACAACGTTCGCAGTTGGCCAAGCGCGTCTGTCGTTGAGGGCATTTGGTTGGCGATGTCATAGAGCGCATCGTCGCGCAGAATTCGTCCGCGCGGCACGTCCTGCGATTGCGCCAGGCGTTCCCGCCAAGCCGCGAGCTCGATGAGCACGGCGAGGGATTTGCGACCCTTAACCCGCAGCTTAAGGCGCTGCCAGGCATTTTCCGGAGCGGTGTCGTAGGTCGATGGATTGGTGAGGATCGACATTTCCTCTTCAAGCCATTTCGCCCGGCCTGATTTGCCGAGTTCGGTGCGCAGGTGAATGTAGACATCGCGCAGATGTGTGACGTCGCCGAGCGCATAGTCGAGCTGCTTTTCCGACAGCGGGCGCCGGCTCCAATCGGTGAAGCGCGACGACTTGTCGATGTCGGCGCCGTTGATCCTCTTGACGAGGTTGACGTAGCTTATGCTCTCGCCGAAACCGCACACCATGGCGGCCACCTGTGTGTCGAACACCGGCGTCGGCACGATACCAGCCTTGCCCACAACGATTTCGATATCCTGGCGCGCGGCATGGAAAACTTTGGTGACGCGCTCGTTACCCATCAACTCGTAAAATGGCGCGAGATCCAGGCCGTCGGCCATCGGATCAACAACGGCTTCACCGCCCGGGCCGGCAAGTTGGATGAGGCAAAGCTGCGGCCAAAATGTTTGCTCGCGCAGAAACTCGGTGTCCACCGTGACGAAGTCGGCGGCGCCAAGGGTTTCGCACAGGGAGCGGAGGTCGGGGGTCGTTGTGATGACGTTCATGCCGGCTCGGCTATAGCGCATGGCGATGGTGTTGTCGCCTAGGCGAATGGGTGAGCCGCGGCCTTCAGTGTCGCGTGCCTTGAAGCGGGCTCCGCTGGCCCAGGGCCCGCATGACGCGTGCCGGTAACCCTCGACCAGCCGTGTGTGTGCGATCCCAAGCGGCGGCCGGTTGCCTTGACTTTCACAGGCGAGCATGCGCTTTTCCGCGTCGATTTCCCTTTATAATCTGATCGAGGCGAGAGGCCATGTCTGAGGCCCTATCTATGGCTAAATCCAGCGCCAAACTGCACCGTTATCGTTCGACCACGTGCGGCGCGCTGCGCCAGACCGATGTCGGGAAAACCGCACGGCTGTCCGGCTGGGTTCATCGCGTCCGCGATCATGGCGGCGTGCTGTTCGTCGACGTGCGCGATCACTATGGCATTACGCAAGTCGTGGCCGATCCGGACAGCCCCGCGTTTAAATCCGCCGAAGCCGTGCGCTCGGAATGGGTGATCCGCATCGACGGCCTGGTTCGCGACCGGCCGGCCGGCACGACCAATGCCGATCTACCGACGGGCGACATCGAAATTTACGCCACCGAAATCGAAGTTTTATCGGCGGCCAAGGAATTGCCAATCCCGGTGTTCGGCGAACCCGACTATCCGGAAGATTTGCGGCTGCAATATCGCTTTCTCGATCTGCGTCGCGAAACGCTGCATGCCAATATCATGAAGCGTCTTGCCATTACGGCATCGATCCGCCGGCGCATGACGGAGGCCGGCTTCTTCGAATTCTCGACTCCGATCCTGACGGCGTCATCGCCGGAAGGCGCGCGCGATTTTCTCGTGCCGTCGCGTATTCACGCTGGCAAGTTCTACGCGCTGCCGCAAGCGCCGCAGCAGTACAAACAACTTTTGATGGTGTCGGGCTTCGATCGATACTTCCAGATCGCGCCGTGTTTTCGCGATGAAGACCCGCGCGCCGACCGCTTGCCGGGTGAGTTCTATCAGCTCGATGTCGAAATGAGCTTCGTCGAGCAGGAAGACGTGTTTCAGACGATGGAGCCGGTGATCACCGGCGTGCTCGAAGAATTTGCCGACGGCAAACCCGTGACCAACGGCTGGCCGCGCATTCCGTGGGAGACCGCGATTGCAAAATACGGCTCCGACAAACCCGACCTGCGCAACCCGATCGAAATGCAGGACGTGACGGAGCATTTCCGTGGATCCGGCTTCAAGGTGTTTGCCGGGATGATCGAGAAAGATCCCAAAGTGCGGGTGTGGGCCATCCCCGCGCCGACAGGGGGATCGCGCGCGTTCTGCGACCGCATGAATTCGTGGGCGCAGGGTGAAGGTCAGCCGGGGCTTGGCTATGTTTTCTGGCGAAGGACAACAACTGTCTCCGGAGAGGATCGCAAAGCCTTCGGAATGCTCTCAGAGCAGCAGAAGCAAGAGTACGATGAGATACACGGGGTAATGGAAGCGGCAGGTCCGATCGCCAAGAATTTGGGCGAAGAGCGGACTGAGGCATTGCGAAAACAGTTGGAACTCAACTCAGGAGCCGCAGCGTTTTTCGTCGCCGGTGATCCGGCGAAGTTTTACAAGTTCGCCGGGCTCGCGCGCGATCGCGCCGGGCAAGAGCTAAAATTGATCGACGAAAACCGATTTGCGCTCGCCTGGATCGTTGATTTCCCGTTCTACGAATGGAACGAGGACGAAAAGAAAATCGATTTCTCGCACAACCCATTCTCGATGCCGCAGGGCGGAGCCGCCGCGCTCGAAGCCGCCAAGAGCAACGACGACTATATCAAGATCAAAGCCTACCAATATGACATCGTCTGCAACGGCTTCGAGATCGCGTCAGGCTCCGTGCGAAATCACGTGCCGGAGACGATGGTCAAGGCGTTCGAGATCACCGGGCTGACGCAGACCGATGTCGAAACACGCTTCGGCGGTCTTTATCGAGCGTTCCAGTATGGCGCGCCGCCGCATGGCGGAATGGCTGCCGGGATCGACCGCATGGTGATGCTGCTGGTTGGCGCAAAAAACCTGCGAGAAATTTCGCTGTTTCCGATGAACCAGCAGGCGAATGATTTGCTGATGGGCGCGCCGAGCGACGTTTCACTCAAGCAGCTTCGCGAGCTGAGCATTCGCGTCATCGCACCGGACGTCAAAAAAGACTGAGCGCTGTCAGCGCTCAGTCTTCGCCGGTTATCTTCGATACGTTATTTGGCCGGCAACTTGGCGAGGAACGCCGTCACGGCGGCCCAGCCGGCGGCAGCACCGCTCGGGTTGCTGTCCTCGCGAAGTGTCGACGAGCCGTGCACCCCGGATTTCGGAATGTATTGATCGCGAAGGCTGGCCGAGGTCGCTGAAAGAATGGCCTTGGCCGCTTGTATTTCGCCATCGTCGGAGGCCGATGTGACGAACACCGGGACCCTGACCTTTTGAGCGGCGTCCGCCACTGACGCTCGGCTCAGATACTCGCCGGGCGAGAATGCCAGCACCGCCGCCACGTCGTTTGGATGTTTCGCCGCGAGAAGAAATACGAGCGCCGCCGAATAACTCGAGCCCCACACGATGACCGGCTTGTCAGAAGCCGTTTTGCGCGCATGTGCCAGTGCCGCTTCAAGGTCCGGCAGAGCGTCGAGATAGTCGCTCGATTCGCCGAGCGCTTTCACGGTTTGGTTGCCTTGGCCAAATCTGACGCCACCGGAGCGCTGATCTATGGCAATGACATCATAACCGATCTTGACGAGCATCGGAGCGATGGAGCTGTATTCGCCCGCATTGGACGCGGCCTGATGGAACAGCAGGATCGTGGCTTTCGCCGGGCCTGTTGCGGCGTAGGTGTTGCCGTAGACCGTGACGCCATCGGCTGCCGTCAGCTTCAGCGGAACTTGCGCGTTGGCTGCGCCGCCGAAGATCAACGCCATCATAAACGCGATCGATGCCATAAGAAATTTGGTCATACAGTCCCCGCTTGAAGTCATAAGAATGTGAGGCTGGTTTTCTTCGCCTGTGATCGGTTACGCCCGCGCTGTCTCGATCGTTTCGTCGTACTGGAACAAAAAACGCCCGTTCGTGCAGAACGGGCGCTTTTGTTGCGGCGGCAGTCTACGCGATGAATGCTATCGGCTTTAGGCGAGTGAGGCACGACTTAGTTGATGTGCGGCGCTACGTTGCGGTTCGGCAGGTTGATGCCGACGATGATGGTCTTGCCGTCTTTCGATGCCGTGCCAACCCACCGGCCTTCTTCGTTCCGGATCAACTGCGAGACGTTGGCATAACCCTGGCGCACCAAGTGCTGGTGAGCTTCACGCGATGCGTTGGCATCAGCGAGGAAAGCGTTCTGAGCAGGAACGCCATAAGCGCCGACTGGCAAAGAACTTTTAGCAAGCGCCGGAGTTGCGAGCGCAGCGACGGCAAGCGTTGCGAGGACGAGATTGCGGATCATGACTGTATTTCCTTCCAAGGTTGTTTGTTGAAGTCGATTTTTGACAAATGCTAGATCTTCAGTTGGCGAGTAGAGCGACGTAAATCTGAATGAGGTGTCTTTCCCCGATGGAGCAGTGCGAGATCGAAAACGTCGTACTGCCCAACCTGTCATTGATTACGCCAGCGCAGATCGGAGTGTTTCTCGGGTTTCGGTGACCACACACGCTTGTGACTGAACATCGCTCCGGCGTGATCGAAGGCTCGGTGCGCACAAAAAAGCGCCCGTTCTTTTGGAACGGGCGCCAGTTACGGCAGCAGGGGAAGGTCAGCCGCCGCGACGTGTTTAATGGGTCGAAAGATTAATTGATCTCGACCTTGGGTTCGGCGTGACGCAGGTCGATCGCAACGATAACCGTCTTGCCGCCCTTTGACGCCGTTCCGACCCAACGGCCGTTGTCATCCTGATTCAGCGGCGAGACATTGATATAGCCTTGGCGCACGAGATGCTGGCGGGCCTCCAAGGCGGCGCCTGTCTCAGCCAGGATGGCCTTCTGTGCAGCGGCATCGTTCGTCGCAGCTGGTGCTGCCGTCTCAGCGAACGCTGGCGCAGACAATGCTGCGAGTGAAAGCGATGCAAGCATAATTTTGCGCATGATGATCGTCTCCTCGAATTTTTTTGAGTTTAAGTCGGTTATTGCGAGCGGCTCTGGAACTGGCAAGCCCGACGATGCCTACATCGTCGATAGCCAGCTAGTTGAGCGCTAGATCAAATCGATTTCTGCTGGCAGATAGCTGGTAACTTCGAGGCCGACTTCCTGCTCGCGAACGGCGGGCTTTGTCCAAAGTTTCATGATTTCTAAACTCCTCGTAATGTGTTGGGCGGCGCTCGCGATGATCGCCGCTGATGAATGATAAGTAGGATCGGCCGCGTGTGATTGCCAGACACATTGGCGTGGCGATGACAGCTCATTTCGTGAGCTTTCGTGACCGGGTCATCACCTCTTGGTGAAGTATGGCTGGCTAACGAAACCGTAACTTTGTGAAGCGCTGTTTTGTATGTCGGGGCGTCCGAGCGCTTGTAAATCCAACTTGTCTGCGGTGCGTAACCGTTGAACAATGCAAGCAATCGCCGCCCGTCACCGCTGTGGAACCGTGCCCATGACAAGATTTCTTGCATTCGTAATTGGCGTTTTATTGAGCGCTACGCCGTCCAACGCCAAGTCGCCCAATCTCGCCGACGCGTGGAACAGTGCCGCGATCAACTGGCGCGATATCAAAAGCGGAATTTACGAAGCATCGACCACCGGCAAGACGGCGATCATGGTTTTTCATGCGCCTTGGTGCTCGGCCTGCAAGCGCTACCGCGAAGTTTTCAAAGACTCGGGCGTCGTCGAAGCGTCGAAAAAATTTGTCATGATTTTGATCGATGCCGATGCTGACAAAATGTCGAACGGAGCTTTTTCGCCCGATGGCACCTACGTGCCGCGAACAATTTTCTTGAATTCTCAGGGCGATGTGTTGCCGAATTTTGTCGGCAGAGACCCGAAGTATCCCCACACGATTGATGTCGATAACCCCGATGAGCTGCGCGCCCTCATGTTGAAGGCGTCGGCGGCTGCCGCGCCGGATGGCATAGGGGTGGAGCGGGCCACTAAGACGTCGACCGGAGGGCGGTTCGATTGAAGCTGAGGTGAGCCGTGCAATGGTCCCAACAGCTTTTCAATTATTGTGAACGTGCGTTGGACTCGTCCTTTTGGGCGGAACCATTCAACGCAGCTTCCAATGCCGCGTTTATCTTAGCGGCTGGTACTGCCGCCATCACCGCGCGTAAACAAAGCCGGCCGATGGCGATTGAGTGGATGCTGATCACACTCGTGGCGTTGATCGGCGTCGGCAGTTTTTTATTTCACACCTTGGCAACGCGATGGGCGGCTGTGGCGGACGCGGCTCCGATCGGTATTTTCATGGTTGTCTACATCATATTCGCGATGCGTCGTTTCCTGACAGCGCCATGGGTTATCGTTTTTGCGGGTGTTGCGCTGTTTCTTTTTTCCTTCCGTGCGATGAGCGCCGCGACGTGCGACATGAGTTGGATGCCGATCACTGCCGGAGCAGGCCGCGCCTGCCTGAATGGATCGCTCGCCTATGGCCCGGCTCTCGTCGCGATCACAGTTCTATCAACGGCAATCATGATTATTCGACATCCAGCAACGAAATGGATAGCGGCCGCGACAGCGGCTCTTGCTGTGTCACTGGTATTTCGCGCCATCGATTTTGAAGTCTGCAGCGCGACAGAAATCTTTGGCCATCCACGCGGTACTCATCCCTTATGGCATCTCACGAACGCATTCGTGCTCTATTTCCTGTTGCGAGCCGCTATTTTGCCGCCGAAGGCCACGCAGACTTAAAAAAATTTTGGTCCGCTATGCCGTTCGGCGTTGTCGTGCCCACGGTCCCAGGTCATAAGGACAGCGGTTTGCGGACGTGGTGGAATGGTAGACACACAGGACTTAAAATCCTGAGTTCGAAAGAGCGTGAGGGTTCGAGTCCCTCCGTCCGCACCAGTTTTGTTTGTCGCGATCCGACTGGCGTTCCGCGGGCCGACCGCGTCGCGCGGGTTTCAGTTCGATGTCCCATCTCGCACTCGCGAAAATACGGAGCTTGGCGATACAAATCGCTGCGGCAGAACTCTCGCGGCAAAAAATGAAAAGCCCCCGGGATTGCCGGGGGCAAAGAGCAGCAAACTAAATTAGTGCCTGCTTTTAAGCGGCAGCTTCTTTATTCAATTTCGCTTCGGCAAGCTTCGTCAGCTTAGCGTCGGCCGAGTGTTCCTCTTTCAACGTCTGGCTCAGAATTTTGCTCGCGTCGGTCATGCCGAGTAAAGTGGCCCACGATACTAGCGTGCCGTATCTCGTGATTTCGTAATGCTCGACCGCTTGTGCCGCAGCAATCATGGCTGCGTCGCGCGTGTCGGGATCTTTGATTTCCGTCATCAATTCGTCGGCTTCTTTGAGAATTCCGTCGATGGCAGGACAGGTCTCACCCTTAGCCTTCGCACCAGCGATTCTGAAAACGTTCTCAAGCCGCACCACGTGTTCCTTGCTCTCAGTCAAGTGAGCCGTGAAGGCTTTCGATAGAGTTTCTGAATCGGCGGCCTTGATCATTTTCGGCAAGGCTTTGAGGATTTGTTTTTCAGCGTAGTAGATGTCCTGCAGCGTATGCAGGAAAAGATCATTCAAATTGGCGATTTTCATATCACGCTCCCGAGCTTCAACGTACCGGCGGGCAGTACCGAGAAAAAACGCGGCCTGTCCGACTTGGTTCCGGGCCGCGGCTTGGGAACTGAATTTTTAGAATTTTCGCTACGTTCGGCGATGATGAGAGCGCAACCGATCGCGGCGCATACAGCAACTAGCGTTAAATGCATCACGAATAACACCATGGGGCGAACTCCCGAACAGAACTTGAACACGCGATTGATGCAACGCGCACGCTGAGATGCGAGTTCCACACGTGTCGGGTTCGATGGCCGGATCCGACGATGTGGGCGCGATAGTGGCCCGCGTGGCAAAATCGGGGCAGGCTTGGCACGTGGCTTGGCCGGCGATGACTGACATGTGCCGTTGCAACGATGCAGGCGACCGGGCTACATCAAAATCAATGCGGATTAATCATACATCAGACGCCAAGCGGGTGGACGACGCCCGAACAAGGATTGCACATGGACGACTTCCCAACCAGCGGGCCAACGAGCGGGCCAGCAAGCGCGCCGGCCAGAGAAATGCCGAGCGACGAGCAAGTGCAGCAAAAATTCGACCGGCTGCTTGAGCGTTTGAGTCAATCGCTGCCGCGCCGCATCGCTGTTGCAGTCGCTTGGGTCGTGCGTCCGGAGATGATTTGGGTGCGTGCTCCGCTCGCGCTGGTTCTGATTATCGGCGGCGTCTTTTCGTTTTTGCCCTTGCTTGGCATCTGGATGTTGCCGCTCGGCGTTATGTTGCTGGCCATCGATGTCGGGCTGGTGCGCCGATGGGTCGTGCGAACATGGCCGAAGATCGAAGCCCGTATTCGCCTCTATCGCGCCAAGCGGGCGAAGGCCAAACAACAGTAGCGATGATTGATATGTCTCACGACGCGTCGCGCCACCCATAGAGCCAATCATAACGGCGCATGACGATCGCGCCTGGAATAGATTTTAATAGCCCGTTACGGGCGGCGGCGGTCGCTCCCCCCAATTGGTAAGCTCGGCCGTTGCTAATTGAAGACGCAGCAACGCGCGCGGTCCGAATCATTCGCGCCGATTGGTAGAGCCGCAGCGCCTGCGGGATGTTGGTGGGATATGCCGACATCAGGCGCGCGAGCACGACGCTATCTTCAAGGGCGAGCACGCCGCCTTGGGCAAGGAACGGTAGGATAGGATGGGCGGCATCGCCGAGGAGCGTTGTTCGGCCATTGCTCCAACGGGCAACAGGCGGCAGCGTATGTAGTGACCACATCCGCCATGCCTCAGCGCTCGCGATCAAGGTTTTGAGCTCGTGGGCAAAGTCGCGCGTGAGGTTCAGCAGCGTGCCGCGCGGGGCGGGCGTGCTCCAGTTTTGAACCGACTGCGCATCGTTGACGATGACGACGACCGCTATTTCCCGCCCGGCGCTGACCGGATAGTGGACAGCATGCGATCCTGGCGACAGCCACACGTGCACGCTGTTGGTTTTCACACCCGCTGGAAGGTTGTCGCTGGAAATCAGCGTCCGATACGCTGATTTGCCGACAGGTCGCGGTGCGCCAGGCGAGGCGATCGCAGGTCGCAGCGCCGACCACAGTCCGTCGGCGGCGATCAGCGCCAGCGCAGAATGACGCGAGCCGCCGGCGTCGATGGCTGCCACTCTGTCGGCAGACGTCTCGAACGCGGTGATGGCCGATCCGGTGGTCAATGTGATGAGCGGAACGCCGCGCGCCGTTTTGAGAAGGGCTGCATGCAGGTGCGACCTCTGCACCGTCCAATAGGGTGAGCCGTGACGCTCGGCGATCCAGCTGCCGAGCGGCAATTCAGTGATGGTCCGGCCAGTTTGGCCATCGTGCACGACGATACTCTCAGGTGCTGAGATGTTTGGCAAAAGCGCGTCTGCAACGCCGAGGTCGCGTAAGATACGCGTGCCGTTCGGGCCGATTTGAATACCGGCTCCGTCTTCGGAAAAGCTCTCGCGGCGTTCATGAACGTGTGACGCAATCCCGTGCCGGGCGAGCGCAATAGCGGCCGTCAATCCGCCGATGCCGCCTCCCGCGATGACGACCGGCAAGAGATTTTCCGGCAAACGTCCGGCAGCCATTGGCTCACGCCGCGTCTGCGACGAGGCTATTCTTTGGGTCGCTTTCGGTCGCTGCCAAGCGGCCATCGTGGACGTACAGTGTCGAGCAATAGGGACAGATGATTTGCCCGTCCTGGCCCATATCCAGATAAACGTGGGGATGGTCGAACGGCGGTCGCGCGCCCATGCAATTGAACTCTTTGACGCCGATAAAGATACGCTCAGCGCCGCTGTCGTTGGCGAAATGGGGAATGAAGGCGCCTGCCATGATGACGTCCGTTGCTGAGTTGCGACCCGTCCTTGGTCTACTGCCGGAACGGTACCGCGCCCGGCGCATCAATGGTAGGGGACTGACGTCAACATGTCGCCGCAGGCGCTGCCTCGTGCAGCGGTTCGAGCGAGGCGTCGGTTATTCAAAAACGCGGAAGTGAGATGAGCGAACGACAGTTTTTTCAAAGCGACGGTGTACGGATCGCTTATTTGGATACCGCCTTGGCCGACGGCGAGCGTTCACACCTTGACGAACCAAGTCGCCGGACAGCTGGCTTGCCGGTGCTTTTGATCCACGGATTTGCGTCGAACATCGCCATGAATTGGGTGGCGACGGGGTGGGTCGAAGCGTTGTCGAGCGGTGGGCGCCGCGTCGTCGCCATCGACAACCGCGGACATGGCGCCAGTGCCAAGCTCTACGAATTGACCGACTACGGCGCGCCGCTGATGGCGGAAGATGCGCGGCGACTGCTCGATCATCTCGGCATCGAAAAAGCACATGTCGTCGGCTACTCGATGGGCTCTCGCATAGCCGCGTTTTTGGCGTTCGCCCATGGCGCCCGCGTTGCGAGCCTCGTCTTTGGCGGCCTTGGCATCAACATGGTGCGTGGCATGGCCGGTACCGGTCCGATCGCGACCGCGCTGGAAGCAAAGTCGATCGATGACGTTACCAACCCGACCGCCCGGACATTTCGTGCATTTGCCGAGCTAACGAACAGCGATCTGCGGGCACTGGCGGCGTGCATCAGGTCATCGCGCGCCAAAATCTCGGCCGAAATGATTGGACAACTCGCGTGCCCGGTGCTGGTGGCGGTCGGCGAACATGATGTGGTCGGCGGATCGGCGTCGGCGCTGGCGGAATTGATCCCGACGGCACGCGCTTTCACGATTGCCGGTCGCGAACATATGAAAGCCGTCGGCGACCGGACCTTTAAGGCCGAGGTCGCGCGATTCCTCGACGATGTCGAGCGTTCGCACGCGTGATTTTCGGAAGCTCCGATCGAAATTGGCCTGGAGAAGTCGTGCCAACGCGCGAGCGTTTGGTACGAGAGGCGACCATGACGACACTTCGAAACAGTCATCGCCGCTGTGCGGAACGCTGGGACTGAAAGCTAAGCCTCTGGGAGACGAGCAACATCGTCCTCGCAGGGCGCAAAGGACTCACTCCGGCAGCATGCATATACAAATGGTGCTAGCTCTTCCTAAGGCGCTATCGATCGGCGTCCGCCAAAATTTCTCGCGCCGTTCTTCGACCGTCGGCGATGATGTCTGGCAACGCCGCCGGACCGCCTAACGCGCAACGCAAATCAGCCTGAAACGACGCGCAATGTCGCAAAGGTTTGGGGACCTTCACTTAGCATTAAGCCTAACGAGGGTAGCATCCCCGCCTATGGTTGTGCGTCACGCCCGGTTTGCGGTTTCTATCGTCGCCCTGATTGCTTCGGGGTTGGCGCTGTGGGGATGTGCCACGGGTGGCGACACAAATTTTGTCGCCAAGAAAGAACCATGGCGCGCCGCTGAAGAGCGCGCGTGCATGGCGTCTGGATCGGTACGGCAAACATCATTTCTACGCGGTCGCTCGGCGCTAAATGGACCGAGCATGTGCGGGGCGGAGGCTCCCTTCGAAATGTCAGCGGCGGACGGTGGACGGGTGGCGCTGAAGCCGGCCGCGATGCTGCGTTGCCCAATGATCCCGCAAGTCGATCGCTGGGTGCGCGAGGTGGTCGACCCAGCGGCACGGGCTCATTTTGGCCAGTCCGTCGTCGAACTGACTGTTGCAGCATCTTATGCCTGCCGGGCGATGAACCACGTGTCCGGTGCCCGTTTGTCGGAGCATGGCTATGCCAACGCCGTCGATATCTCGATGTTCACACTTGAAAGCGGTGAGCGGATCACGGTCAAGGGCGGCTGGAACGGCACCACCCGCGAGCGGGCTTTTCTGCGCTCGGTCCACGCTGGAGCTTGCCAAAACTTCACCACGGTTCTCGGCCCAAACTATGACGCCAATCACGCGGATCACTTGCACTTGGACCTTGCCCGGCACGGTCGCGATGGCTTGATGCGGATCTGCAAATAAGCCGTCGCGCCACCGGTCATGGGCGATTTTTCGTAGATGTCGATAAATTTATGGGCGTCGGCGCACGTCGTCGGTTAAGCTGCGCGACACTTGTGAACACGGGTCGCAACTTGACGCGGCGCCCCGCTAGCGTCTGTCCGTTTTTAGCGCACTCATGGACCGACCCTAGCTCTTTGTTTGGTCGTGCTTCATTTCGGAAAACCGCTTTCCACTTTTCCGGAAGCACTTTAGCGACGGACTTGCAATGCCCTGGCAAGCTGTGAAAAACGCCCTTGGCTTGAGTGCAGGCGGCGGCCTGCGCGATGCCATCGATCAACTGAAATCCAGTTTGGGATTAGATGATACGCGCGGCGAGCGATCGGCGGCTTCGAGCGTTGCCTTCACGATCGCGGTCGTCAGTTTATCGGCCAAGATGAGCAAGGCCGACGGTGTATCGACCGAAGTCGAAGCACGTGCCTTTGAACAGCAATTCGCAGTACCGGACGGCGAAATGGTCAATGTGCGGCGGCTCTATGAGTTGGCCAGCCAAGACATCGCTGGTTTTGAAACGTACGCCGCGAGCATCGCCCGACTCCTCGCCGACGATGTTGACCTCAAGACCTCGGTGCTCGAATGCCTGTTCCACATCGCCACTGCCGACGGCATGCTGCACCCGGCCGAAGACGCTTATTTGGCTGAGGTCGCGAAAATTCTCGGGTTTGCCGATTGCGCGTTTCGATGCATTCGGCGCGCCTTCGTCGTTGACCCCGATAGCCCCTACGAAGTTCTCGATTTGGCGCCAGACGTGAGCGATGCCGATCTCAAGTCGCGTTATCGCGCGCTGGTGAAGCAGCATCACCCTGATGCGCTCGTCGCCAAGGGCGTGCCGCCGGAATTTCTGGCAGCGGCCGAACGACGGCTGGCTGCAATTACATCGGCCTATGAGGCGGTGTTGGTCGATCGCGGTCAACGCACGGTACGCGAGCTGGAGCGCAGTACGTGACGTTCGAAGCCGATAGCCGGCACGTGTCACAGATCCGGCCTGCGGCCAACGTCGAGGCGCGGCGAGCTGCGGGCGGCATTTCGCTGCTCATCTTGCACTACACCGGAATGTCTTCAGCGGAAAAAGCGATTGATTGGCTGGCGCGTGCCGAAAGCCAAGTCTCGTGCCACTACGTCGTGGATGATCACGGAGCGATCACGCAAATGGTGCCGGAGTCGATGCGCGCTTGGCATGCCGGCGTTTCGTATTGGCGCGGCGAAACCGACATCAATTCGCACTCGATCGGTATTGAGATTCAAAATCCTGGCCATGCCCACGGCTATCCGGATTTTTCAGCCGCACAGATGCGCGGCGTTATTGCGCTGAGCCGTGATATTATTGATCGCCACGCCGTCCCGCCGGATGGCGTTCTGGCGCATTCCGACATCGCACCCGATCGCAAAATCGATCCTGGCGAAAAATTCAACTGGTCGCAGATGGCTGCTGCCGGCATTGGGCTTCATGTGCGCGCGGCGCCGATGCAGCGTGACGACTTGGGATTGGAGATCGGCAGTCGCGATGATCGCATCGCGGCCGCGCAGGCGATGCTGCGGCGGTTTGGTTATTCGGCGCCGCAAACGGGGTGTTTGGATGATGCGACGAACAAAGTATTACGGGCGTTTCAACTGCATTTCCGCCAGCAACGCATCGACGGGCGGCTCGATATGTCGACGGAGCTAACTCTCGCCCGCGTGCTTGCCGCTGCCGGTCGAACGCCGGATGCAGCCGCGTTCGCTTAACACCAAACAAACGAGCGCCGAGGCTAATCGCAAAAAACTTGCGCGCGATGGCTGTCATTGCCTGCGTGCCTTGGCAACATAACTGATCGTCGTGGCCTCGATGGCATCATCATGGACGTCGGCATGATCCGCAGCGTGTTCGAGATTGCTCAGTGGATGGTGCCGTGGCAGCCGCGATGACTGCGTGACAATGTCGTCGCCGCCGTCGACGCGGGCGCCGACGTATCGAATGGTGATTTCTTCAGCGCCGATGGCGTTTTATCTCCGCCTTTATGACCATGCGGACCATAAATGCGTTGGCCGAAATGCGATCGTGCGCGCCCAAATGAGCGCGCTGATGAAACCGGATTTCGGTTTCATTCGTTACGGTTATGTGGCTCATTCGTTTGAATGCTTCGCTGCGTTGCTTCGCAAACCAACTGTTCAGCGTCCCTGGTAAATTTGAAGCACCGCGTGATTGACGGCCTCTGAATGGTGAGAGGCACACGGAGGTTGCAATGGCCGAATGGTCCCAGTGGGCAAGATTGTGCATATTAGGCGTGGCCGGGAGTATCGGTGCATTTGCTGCCGCGCTCGCAGCATCGAATGGCAGCGAAGCGGCGAGCACGCGCGTCAAATTTGCGTGTGCGAGGGATTATTACGCGCATTGCCGCGCGTTTGATCCCAAAAGTTCGGAAGTTCGCGCATGCATGCGGGCGGCCGGAGAGAAACTGTCGACGCGGTGTGTCAATGCGCTAGTGGCGGAGGGTGAAGTTTCGCCAAAAGAAGTGGCTCAGCGCAATGAGGCCGCTGGCCGCCGTTAAGCCGGACGGCATTAAGCATTCAGGATGCGACCGATTGCAAATGAGACAGCCGTGGTGAGTGACGCGGTTTTTCCGGCAGACGCGGCGCTCCAGCGGGATGGTTGCGAGTTAGCCTTGACCGCGAGCACTGAGCGTCCTTTAAGTTGCCGACCAGCCGGCCGGACGGCCGCTGCCGGATTACGTTGAGGCGAAGGCGCACCCTAAAGGTCGCTGAGCAAAGCGTTCGGTGGAGGAAAGTCCGGGCTCCCTGACGACACGGTGGCGGCTAACGGCCGCCGGGGGCAACCCCAGAGACAGTGCCACAGAAAACAAACCGCCGTGGCAAAGCCTTCGGGCCTAATCGCGGTAAGGGTGAAACGGTGCGGTAAGAGCGCACCGCGCGGGCGGCAACGTTCGCGGCACGGCAAACCTCACCGGGAGCAAGATCAAATAGGGGTGGGCGCACGGGGCGGGCAACCGCTGCCGCGAGGCGCGTCATCACGTTTCCCACCCGGGTTGATTGCACGAGGCGCTTGGCGACAGGCGTCCCAGATGAATGGCCGTCGCGGAGACGTTGCTGCAAGGCGCGGCTCCAGACAGAACCCGGCTTACAGGCCGGCTGGTATTTTCTACCCGATGGCTGCCGCGTCTAGAGTATTTTCCGACGAAGTGGATCCCGGTTCGTCGTCAGAAAATGCGACAAAGAAAACGGCTAGCGCACTAGCCGGAATTTTTACGCCAATCGGTTCGCCTCAATCGGCGACGAGCTTGCGATAGAGATGCCA
>FSSH01000253.1_pt3 | contig 53137 bp, 52 predicted proteins | sample 1166101 | NCBI WGS metagenome assembly FSSH01 (sample SAMEA32972668, study PRJEB13176) | freshwater metagenome | biome: Drinking water system; feature: Biomass in drinking water that filtered by 0.45 um membrane; material: drinking water | place: USA | collected 2012-12-20 | depth 0 m | reverse complement strand
AGACCTCCTGTATAGATACAAGATCGCCGGATAGCATGACGGTTTCGACTCCGCTCCAGAACTGATTCTGATGAAGGAGAAGCCTACGAGCCAAGTTGGATGTGACAGCAAAACCCAATCCCTCGGAACCGCCGGACTTGGACATAATATGGCTCACGACGCCGACCAGTTGACCCTCCAGGTTAAACATCGGGCCGCCGGAATTACCCTGGTTGATTGCCGCATCCGTCTGAAAGAATTCCGATCGAGACATGTCTCCGAACATGGTATTGAGTATCCGCCTGGCACTGATGTGACCGACGGTCAATGTGTGACTCATTCCCAAAGGCGCACCTACGACAAAGACCTCGTCGCCGACTTCTGTCTCGTCCGAGTCCCCAAGCCTAGCTACTACGGCACCGGCCGGCACCTGTGCCAGTTGCAGCAATGCGACATCCGCCGCCGCATCCGACATCAGCACGGTGGCCGTCGATACTGCTCCGTTTTTGAACTGGACTTTGATTTCATCCGCGGTCTGTACGACATGTGCCGCCGTCATAACTTTGCCGTCTTCAGAAATGAGTACGCCGGAACCCAGACCGGGCAGAGTCGCAAGCTGCATCCTCGGCCCTGTCACAACGCGATGGCTGTTAGTCTCCACCACAACAACCGACGGGTCCACCTGCTTAAACACCTCGCGAAGCGATCTTGCGTTTTCGGCCGCCGATACCGAAGGCCAACAGCCCGCTAACGTAATCACGATGATACCGACTAAGGGTCTTGCCACGATAACCTCCAGATTAACCAAGCTCAACCATCGAAGTTGTTCTTTATGGGAGTGCGTCGTCATCCCGTTTCACTCAAAAGCTCTATGCCTTCACCCCGCATCTTGCATTGTTGATGACGGCTTGTTTTCCTCGGCACCCTTCGGAGACCAACCGCCTCCCAAAGCCTTGTACAGTTTGACGACCGAAACCAGTTGGTTGCGGCGGGTCTTTGCCAGTGCCAGTTCAGCGTCGAACAAGGTCCGTTGCGCAGTCAGCAAGTCGAGATAACTGGCCCGACCACCCTGGTAGCGCAGTTCAGCGAGATGCAGGGACGATTCCAAGGCTTGGACCTGTTGCTCCTGTGCCTCCTGCTGTTCTTTGGTCTTCTGCACGGAGATCAGCGCATCCTCCACTTCCTGGAACGCTTGAAGAACGGTTTTGCGATACCGTGCAATCGCTTGATTGCCCCTGGCCTCAGCAATCTTTACCTGATAGCCAAGCGCGCTGGCGTTGTAGAGGGGCGCGGTTAAGGCCGCAGCTCCCATAAACGTGGCATAGGGGTTGAAGGACATGTCAGAGATATTGAGTTGGGCTCCTCCGGCCTGCCCGGTAAGGGCCAACTGGGGAAAGCGCATGGCCTGGGCGACGCCGATGTTGGCCGTCGCGGCTGCCAGTTCCTGTTCGGCCTGTACGATATCAGGCCGCCGCTGGAGCAGCTCAGATGGCAGGCCGGGCGGTATCTCCGGTGGCATCGGCTGTTCTGTAAGCAGCCGCCCCCGTGATACCGGCGAGGGGCTGTGTCCAAGTAGCACGCTGATCTGGTTCTCCCGTTGGACCACCTGCCGTTCCAAATCGGCCAATTGTGCCGCCGTGCCTGCTCGTTCTGCTAGGAATCGATCAAGATCGAGTTTCGGGATATCACCCTTCTGATAACGGAGCCTGGAAAGTCGGACGGAATCATCCCAGGCTTTGAGTGTTCGTTTCGTGATCTCTATCTGAAGGTCCAACGCACGCAGATCGAAATAGCTCTCCGCCATGTTGCCGACCAAGCTGAGCACAACCGCCCGCTGATTTTCCTGTTTCGACAGCAATTGCGCTCTGCCGGCTTCGACCGAGCGACGAATCCGTCCCCACAGATCGACTTCCCATTTGACACCCACGTTACCCGAGAACTGAGACAGAGTGGTGCCTTCACGTTGAGAGATGGGGATGGCCCCTCCGCCCGGTATCGTTAGGGCATTGTTATTCGTGTTTCGAAATCCGAATGCGGTGCCAGAGGCGGAAAGGGAGGGAATCAGATCGTATTGAGCGATGGTCAGTTGGGCCTGATATTCATCGATGTTCGCAGCCGCCATCTGCAAGTCCAGGTTTTCTTCCAGTACCGTACGAATCAGCTGCTGTAGCGCTTCGTCCTTCAGCAATTCCCACCAAGGGAGATTCGCGATTGAACCGGACTTCTCAGCCGGCACACGCCAGGAATCGGCCTTCGGCGTATCCGGTCGCTTGTAATCCGGTCCCATGAGACATCCGGACAGCGAAACCGTGAAGAGTGCAACAATCAGCAGTCGTGTCATATCAGAGTCCTCCCTCTCCGCGACTGTGCGCTATAGCCACTGGTAAATGATGCGCGTGTGGTTGCAGGGCAAGTCCCGGGAGTTCGTCATTTTGTATTGCAGACTGGGACAGTGATGCTTTTCGGCGAGCGAGTGACTCCACTACGTAGAACGAAACCGGGATGATAAAAATGGCGATCACGCTCGCCGCGGTCATGCCCCCGAACACCGTGAGACCAAGCAGAATACGCGCATGGGCACCGGAGCCGGATGAGAGGATCAGCGGCACGACCCCGAGGATGAACGCGAAGGCGGTCATCAGAATCGGACGCAGGCGCAAACGGGCTGCGGTCAGCGCGGCATCTGCGATACTGACTCCCTGCTCCCGCTCGTTTTTCGCGAATTCGACGATGAGGATCGCGTTCTTCGCAGAAAGGCCGATGAGCATGACCAAGCCAATCTGTACGAACACGTCGTTCTCGCTCGCTTGCGGCGCCACCAGCTTGAGAAGCCACAAGGTGCCGAAAGCACCGAACACAGCGATCGGCGTCCCCAGCAACACGCTGAATGGCAGGGCCCAGCTCTCGTATTGTGCCGCGAGAATTAAAAAGACGAACAGAACGGAGAATCCGAAGATGACACTGGCCGGCACCCCCTGTGCCGCCGCCTTCTCCTGAAAGGACATCCCAATGTAGTCATACCCCATCCCGCTGGGCATCGTGTCCTTGAACACCTCTTCGAGCGCCTGCATCACCTGCCCGGAACTGTAACCGGGCGCCGCGCCGACAAACAATTGCGCGCTCCGGTAACCGTTGTACCGCATGGTAAATTCAGGGCCACTGACCGACTCCATGGAGACAAGGGTGGACATCGGCACCATATCGCCCGAAGCGTTCCGCACATAGAATTGTCCGATGTTGTCGGGATTCGTTCGGAACTCGCCGTCCGCCTGCACATAGACTTGCCAGACACGGCCGAATCGATTGAAGTAGTTGACCATCACCCCGCCCATGAACGCCTGAAGCGTCTGGTAGGCATCGCCGATATTGACTCCCTGCTTCAAGGCCTTCTCTCGATCCACCTTTGCGAAGAACTGCGGAGCACTGGGGATGAAGGTGGTATCCATCCTGGCGATCTCCGGACGCTTTCGCGCGGCTGTCATGAATGTGTCGGTGTTCTGGGCAAGAAAGGCCACGTCCTTGCCAACTCGGTCCTCCAGAATGAATGACACCCCTCCCGAGGTTCCCACCCCGGGAATGGTCGGCGGCGGGAACGCGAATGCCCGCGCCTCGGAAAGCCCGTCCAGTTGCTCCTTAATATGGTAGTAGATCGAGAGTAGTTGCTCTTCCGGCTTCCCGCGCTCTCCCCAGGGTGCGAGCGTGACGAAGAAAAATGCATTGTAAGAGGTACTGACGGTGCTCAAGAGACTGAACCCCGCCACGGTTGTCGTGAATTGAACGCCGGGCGTCTCTCGCAACATGGCTTCGATCTTTTTGCAGACCTCATCTGTTCGCTGAAGGGACGCGGCAGTCGGTAACTGAACGTTCAAGAAAAGATAACCCTGGTCCTCCATCGGGAGAAATGCGCTGGGCAGCTTCGAGCCGAACCAGCCGGCCGCCACAGAGACCAGCACGAGAAAAAGCATTGACAAGGCCGCCTTGCGGATCAATCCACGGCAGACCCGCACGTACCGGTCAGTCGCGTGGCCGAAGAGGCGGTTGAACCATCCGAAGAACCACCCCAATGGACCTCTGCTTTTTGTTTTGCGGCGCAGGAGCATGGCCGAGAGCGCGGGACTGAGCGTGAGCGCGTTGACGGCAGAGATGATGACTGCCACGGCGATGGTGATCGCAAACTGCTGGTAGAGGCGGCCGGTTATGCCGGGGATAAAAGCCGTCGGCAAAAAGACTGCGACCATAATCAGCGCGATGGCCACGACCGGCCCTGACACTTGTTCCATGGCCTTGAGTGTCGCTTCCTTGGGTGAGAGTCCCTGTTCGATATGATGTTCGACGGCTTCCACGACCACGATGGCATCGTCCACCACCAAACCGATCGCCAACACAAGGCCAAATAGTGAGAGCGTGTTGATCGTGAATCCCAGCAGCGGAAACAACATGAAGGTGCCGATGAGCGAAACCGGTACCGCTAACAGCGGAATCAACGTGGCCCGCCACCCCTGAAGGAAGATGAACACCACGACAACAACCAACAGAAGCGCTTCCCACAAGGTATGCACGATCTCTTTGAGCCCTTCCCGGACCGAGAGGGTGGTATCCAGCGAAATCACATAGTCCAAGTCGGTCGGGAAACGCCGCTTCAGATCCTCCATCAACAGCTTCGCCTGATCCATCGTTTGAATGGCGTTGGAGCCGGGCAATTGGTAAATCGCGATAATGGCGGAGGGTTTGCCGTTCATGCGGCCGATCATGTTATAGGACTGCGCCCCCAGTTCGACTCGCGCGACATCCTTCAGCCGCACAATGGAGCCGTCTTCGTTTGCACGGACGATGATCGACTCGAATTCCTCCTGCGTGAGCAACCGGCCTTGGGCCCGTACGGAATAGGTAAACTCCTGGCCCGCCGGAATCGGCTCGGCGCCGACCTGTCCGGCCGGGTTGACTGTGTTCTGCTTCTTCACGGCATCCAGGATTTCAGGCACGGTGATGTTGAGCTTCGCCAGCATATCCGGCCGCACCCAAAACCGCATGGCATATTGCCCAGCGCCGAAGATCGTTACTTGCCCGACCCCGGGCACTCGCGTCATCGGATCGTTGATATTGATGAACGCATAGTTGGCCAGCCAGATGTTGTCGTAGGTTTCGTTGGAGGAATAGAGGGAGAACAGAGCCAGCGGGCTCGTGGTGGACTTCTTGACGGTGACACCGTAATTCTTCACCTCTTGCGGCAACTGGGCTTCCGCCTGTGAATACCGCATCTGCGAGAGAATCTGATCGTCGTTCGGCTTCGTCCCGACGTCGAAGTTCACCCGTAGCGTCGATCGCCCGTCACTGGCATTGACCGAATACATATAGAGCATGTTATCGACACCGTTCATCTGCTGTTCGATGGGTGTCGCGACCGACTGTTCGAGGGTGACGGCATCCGCTCCCGGGTAGGTCGCCTGCAACTGGATTTCCGGTGGTGCGATATTCGGAAACTGAGCGATAGGAAGCTGGATCATCGCGACGACGCCGACGAGTGTCATCACAATCGCGAGAACAATCGCGACAATCGGTCGATTGATAAAAAATCTGGCCATTAGCTCCTCCTCGGGAGGGAGGCCGCCTGCGTAGCAGACTGCTCCGTTCCAAACGGAATGGGTTGGACGGAAGCTCCGGCTTCCAGTTTCTCAAGACCCTCGGCTATGACATGTTCACCCGGATAAAGCCCCTGCGAGACAATCCATTGAGAGCCGACTCGCTCGCCGGTGGTCACAGTCCTAATCTCGACCTTGTTGTCCGGTGTGACGACTGCGACCTGACGCCGCCCCTGCGTTTCACTGACGGCACGTTGAGGCACCAGCAGGGCTCCCTCACGGAGCTCGAGTGGGGTGCGAACTTTGGCATAGAGACCTGGCCGGAGGACATTGCCTGGGTTGGGAAAGAGCGCGGCCACACGGATGGTGCCGGTCTTTGGGTCCACCTGTCGATCGGCGAGAAAGAACCAGCCCTTGTGGGGATACCGCTCGCCATTGCTCAACACCATGTCGATGCGTCCGTCAGTCCGCATTGCCGTGGGATCCATTTTTTCCTGGTATCGCTCCTGCACCAGCCTTGCAAATTTCAAATATTGCTGCTCGCTGGCCGGAAAGTAGACTCTGATCGGATCAAGCTGAGACATGGACGTCAGTTCGTCGTTGGAGTTCACGAGGTCACCGATCTGCGCCTTGGCAATCCCGACCACGCCGTTGATCGGCGCGACAACCTTCGTCCACTCTACATTGAGCTTTGCTTGCTCCAGCGCCGCCAGTGCCGACTCGACCGATGCCTGGGCGGCGCGATTTACCTGAACAGAGTCCTGGAACTCCTTCTGACTGATGGCTCCTTCCTTGGCCAGCGGCTCGTTTCGCTCGACATCGAGTTCGGCCTTAATCCGCTGTGCCTGCGCGCGTTTGAGCTCGCCTGACGCTTGATCCAGGGAAGCTTGAAATTTTCTCGGATCGATTTCGAAGAGGAGGTCGCCCTTCTTGACCGATGCCCCTTCCCGAAAGTGCTGTTTGCGCAGATACCCGGTCACTTGCGCCCGGATCTTCGCATTCACCAGACCATCTGTTGACCCGATCCATTCGTAATAGATCGGCACATCCTTCTGCTCCACCGTCACCACCTGGACCTTCAACGGAGGTTGCGTAATCGCCATTGCCTCCTCTTTCTTGCAGCCCACCAGACCCGTGAGTCCCGCACAAGCCAGGATGCCGGACGTAACCAATCGCATGACGGTGAAGGTTTTCATGGCATGTATTCGATTCATCATGATGGTGCTTCCTTTACTCGCCTGCTTTTCGGCTCCGCGATTCTTCTCGATCAACCCCCGTAATCTCCTCCAAGACAGAGATGTTGAGGCAACCTGCCGCATGAAACCTCGCCCCTTGTCGCCACATCCGAGCCAAGATCGCCTTGCCTTCAGAACCGATGAAAGTTACTCCCGTCAGATCGACCAACATCCGTTTCCGATGAGAGCCAGGGACATCTCGCCAGTAGCGATCCAGTTCCTCAGCCCATGGATTCGTCAATTTGCCGTCGAGTTTCAACGCTGTTGTTCCGGCATCAGTCTGCGTCGTGATCTTCAGCATGTTGTGTGTCTCTCCCCGCTCGTCTCCCGCTCGTTCTTACGCGGCGCTTCCGACTGCCTGTTGCTTCGCCGGCCGGAAGGCATCCATCGGCAGAATGTTGTACCGCCGACGGAGTTCCTCAACCTGCTCACCCATCACGGGCCAGTAGTCCCATCCATTATTGAGGTCGAGATTCATCGCCGCCCCTCGGCGAATGGCGATCATCGCCTTCTCAGGATCAAAGAAACCTGTTCGGGCGGTGGTCACTGGTGTCATTCGGATGCCGACATGGAATTGCAACAAGACGAAAAGCACGAAGAGCCACGGTTCCCGTCGCTGAAATCCTGCGCTGAAGCAGGCAACCTGAACTTCTTCTTCAGGCGCCGTTCCGTAACCGGACAGGACGTGCACACAGTCATGGAATAAAATCTGCTCCGGTGCACCACCCTTTTCTCCCGGCAGAGCAAAGCCGTTCTTCCGGCAATACTCCCAATACGAATGACCCAGGGAGCCGACGGGATAGCGCTCCAGAGCCTGGTAGCGGGCAGCCAATTCCTTGTTCTCATACCGTCCCATCATCCCGCGAACAAACTTGTAGAGTCCTCTGACACCCTCACTGTTCCAGATCTCCTCAACCTTGGGGCGCAACCAAAACCGGCGTACCAGATCCAGACGCAGTTGGAGCACCTCCCCGTTAAGCACATGCCGCAGATTTTTGACCTCTAGGGTGTTGACCTCCATGGCCTGTGCGAATTGCTCGACAAGAGCGGCCTCCTGCTCGTTGGGCTTCCCATCTATGAGAGACACCACGATCAATCCCTGCACCAGCTGCTTCCGCAGTTGTAGATCGGGCAACGCCTGGGCCAGTTCACGCGGCGTAATGGGATCCAATCCCTCGATGTCATACGTTGTACCGATCACCCGCTGGACCGATGCCAGCATATGTTGCTCGGATTCATTCAGCACGCCGTCCGCCATGGCAATCGTTTTCATGGCACGCAATCCCCAGTAAGCTTGTTCGTGATTCGGCATCTTCAGTTCCACTGTGACCTCCTTGATTGCAGTCATTGATCGCGTTAGGTTGTTTGCCTTCAGAAATGAAATATGTCCATCCAGCCGGCCTTTGGCTCATCACAGTTCTCGCCGCCACGGGCGCCACAGAGTCGATAGGCGGAGGAGTCCGCCCAATAATTTAAGCTGTTTTTTACATCGCCCCATGAATTGAACACTTCTCCGTCGAGAAGGTTTTGCCCGCCGACTCGCCGGTCCACTCCCACTTCGAGCAATTCTCCCGTGACGGCGTCAATGATCGTGAACTCGGCCGTGACTTCTCCTGCGAAAGCCGGTTTGCCCCCTGTCAGCGCCCACAAGGTATTCGCTGCTTGCAGTTGCCAGACGGCTTTGGTGAGGACTGCCAGCGTCATCCAAGATTGCTCGGCGTGCGTAATTGACACACGATATCGCATCGTGCCGGCGGCGGGCGCGTCGGTTATTTGATATTGCTTAGACAGATTCTGTCGGAGTTTGGCGTAGAAACTCTCCGTTAATTTCTTGAGGTCGCCGCGTTGTTCGGTGTTGAGTGTCGACACGAAGTCGTCACTGATCACAACCGGCTCGAGGAGGATCTTGTCGTACGCGCGCCAGTTCGCCGCCGGGTTGCGATATCCCTTAAGTGCGGCACGATCGTCGGTCACATCTGTAAGCAGCGCCTGATGTTCACTGATGAGACCGTGTGGTTGAACGTCGCGCGCATGCATAGTGGAGACACAACCTGTCATTAGCACTGCCAAAGCACCGAGGAGCATTATCTGTGTGGGAACCATGATCTATCCTTTCTATGAGTTCGAAGGTTGAATGCCTATGTCACTGTTGTCGTTGGTGGAGGGTCATAGCACGCGGCATTCCAGCAAGGCGGCGCTTGCCGAACTCGCTCATAAGCCACTGAAATCATGATCGAACATGTGAGAATTTAGGAAATTTTGCAGAGCGAAGCAGCCGTGATGCCAAAAGCAGAAGTGCCGAGATATCGGTAATTACCGAAATGTCGGTACTACTGTCGGCGGGAGATTCCGAGCTTGATCATCTTCGACTGGAGAGTGGATCGCTTCATGCCGAGCAAGGTCGCTGCTCCGGATGGGCCGGCGATGACCCAATTGGTTTTTTCGAGTGCGCGCAGGATGTGGTCTCGCTCTGCCGTTTGAAGGGTTGTCACGGGTTGATGCCCATCGTGTACCGTGGTTTTCAGTTCACTGAGAGAAACATTCAAGTCGGTCCCCTGAGAGAGAATCACGGCTCGCTCGATCAAGTTTGCCAGCTCACGAATGTTGCCCGGCCAGTCATATCCGGACAATACCGCCATCGCCTGCGACGGGATCGTTGCAATCTGTTTGTCCATACGGCGTGCAAACTGCTGTGCAAAATAGCGGACAAGCAGAGGAATGTCTCCACGGCGCTCACGAAGGGGGGGCACGACCAGCGGGAACACGTTCAGACGATAATAGAGATCACCGCGGAATTCCTTGTCGGTAATCATCTGGGTGAGATCTCGATTCGTCGCGGCAACCAATCGCACGTTGATGCGGATCGTTCTCGTACTTCCGAGCCGCTCGAACTCTTGTTCCTGGAGGACACGCAGCAACTTCGACTGTAATTCCAGTGGAATGTCTCCCACTTCGTCGAGGAAGAGGGTTCCACCGTCCGCCAACTCGAAGCGCCCGACCTTTGTGGCAATCGCGCCGGTAAAGGCTCCTCGTTCGTGTCCAAACAACTCGCTCTCGAGCAGCCCTGTAGGAATCGCGGCGCAGTTCATCTTCACAAAGGTCCGTTCCCGCCGCTTGCTTCGGTCGTGAATGGCGCGGGCAAGCAGTTCTTTCCCCGTACCCGTCTCACCAAGAATCAGCACCGTGGAGTCGGTGGGCGCGACGATACCGACCTGTTTCAAGACCTTTTTGATCGCGGGACTCTCGCCAATGATCTCTTCGAAGTTCAATTCGCTTCGTATTTCATCCTCGAGGTAAATTTTTTCTGTATTTAGCTTGTCCTTTAGGGTTGCAATTTCCTGGTACGCCAGCCCGTTTTCGACAGCAATCGCGATCTGTGATCCTATCCGGTCGAGCAATTCCGCGTCGTCTTCGGAAAATGCACTCTCATGAAGACTGACAATGCTCAGAGTACCCAAGGGTCGTCCGCGCGACATCAGGGGAACTGTGCATCCTGATTTTAGGCCTTCGGCCGCACCTCGTTTCACGATCTCTGCCGAAAACTCCGCGAGACTGAGTTTCTTGATCAACACTCTACGCTGAGAACGAAACGCCAACCCCTCCGGGGTTCCTTCAATCGGGATCGGACTGCCCATTGCAACGAAGTCCTGGTTGTGAGGAAAGTCCAACGCGTGGGCCACCAAACGTTGCGTGGCGGGATCATTGAGAGCAATTCCCGCCAGGTCATGCGGAAGGACACGCTTGAGGCAGGCGGAAACCGTTCTCAGCAGGTCCGGCAGTTTCAGGTGTGTTACGACGGCATTGTTGATCTCCAGCATTAATCGCTCCCGTTCGAGCTGACGCGCTAACGCCTGCTCAGCTTTCCGGGCTCGTTCGAAGTTCAACGCATTTTCCGTCGCAATGGCGATCTGATCGGCAATCTGGCAGAGCAACTGCTGCCGTTCTTCAGGGAACGCGTCTTCCCGAAAGCTGAGAATGCCCAGCACGCCGAGTTTGCGGCCCTGCAGAATCAGCGGCACGCAGCCGCCCGAATTGAACCCGTGATCATAAAAACGCCGCTTGGATTCGGGAAACGCCTCCGCCTCACTAGCGCGATTGATGAGAACGGGTCGGCCCGAAGCGAGCGCCAGGCCGCCGATGCTCCCTTCAGCTGGAATCGTCGCCCCTGCTTCCATCGGCGGTATCGTGTCCGGCAAGTCGTAATAATACACGCGAAAACACGCCGTCTCCGGTTCATACAGCGACAGACCCACGGCATTGATTTCCAATGCTTCGGAGAGGCAGGAAGAAATGACCCGCACAAGTTCCCGCAAGTCGAGTTGCGAGACAACGGCGTTGTTGATTTCCAGCATCAAGCGCTCTCGTTCAAACTGACGCTTCATGTCCTGCTCCGCCTGATGGGCACGCTCGAAATTCAACGCGTTCTCGACGGCAATGGCGACCTGTTCGGCGATCTGCGAAATCCGCATTACCTCCGACTCGGTAAAAGCGCCGTCCCTGAAACTGACGATGTCAAGCGTTCCGAGTGTATGCCCGTGCGCGATCAGGGCCGCGCTAATGAGCGACTTCACGCCATTGGCGACCAGATAGTGCGGAATCGGCGAACTGAACTGCTTGAGTTCACGGCTGTCCACTCGTAACGTTCTTCGCTCTCTGAATGCCACTCCGGCGGGCGTGCCCTCGATGGGCACCAATCCGCCGGACACAACCGGCCATGGGTTGGTCATCTCCGAATCTAGTGCGAGGACCCGCAACTGATTGCTGGCGGCATCAAGCAGAGTCAGACGTGCCGAGTCGTGTCCGACGACGCGGCGAAGGCAGGCGGCAATGGCCTTGAACAATTCGCGCAGATCGAGATGTTTAATGACGCTGTTGTTGATCTCCAGCAGTATCCGCAATTCCCGCTCGGCTGCGCGCGCGGCCTCGAAGTTGAGCGCGTTCTCGACCGCGACCGCGACTTGATTGGCCACCTGCCGCAGAAATTCGATCTCAGTTTGTTGGTAGTTATGTTCTTCCAATTTTCCGACGCCCATTGCGCCCAGACGTCGGCGCGCCGTTGTGAGAGGGACGATGCACAATGACCGGATACCCGCCTGACGAATCATCGGCATCACCTTGGGAAATCGGGCCTCTTGGTCGACATTCGCGCAGATCAATGGCTGCTGATGTTGCCATACCCAACCACCGGGAACGTCTTCGACGGGAAATTCAAGGCCCGGCGATACAGGCATAGGGCGCGGGTCCTCCAGCGCATGCAGGCGCATGACATTCTTGCTCGGGTCGTGCAGCCCCAGAACCATGGACGAGAACTTGAGCACTCGGGGGAGTCGTTGGGCGAGGGCGCGAAATACGTCGGGCAGGTCGTGATGCGCAGCAATGGATTCGGAGACTTCCAGGAGGGCGCGGTACTGTTCAGCGAGAGGTTCGATGACAGACATTGGGAGCCTTCCCAGTCCGACAAGGAAGCCATTATACCGCTGACTAGAGTTGTTATTTCAATGGTCGAAACGTCACCCGGCGCCCAGGGATGCCTGCGCCATAGCTCCCTTCAACTCTTCACTCCAGCTTCCACCCTTCAGCCGAGCATGCAGATGCGTACTCGGTCGCGGCTCTCACGTCGATTTGTGTATTACATCCGCTCCCAGCGCGCCTGTCGCGCTGGATCTCCGCTGCCCGGCCGAACTTGTTCCATACATCATCAGTGCCTGCCTTGTAGAGCCGGGCCTCGGCCGGAAAGAACTTTTGGGGAGAAGAACCAAGTCGTTACTTCCTCCGCACTAGCCAATTGGTTTGAGCTTTCGGAAACACTCCTCCGTATGGTCATCGACCAGACCAACTGCCTGCATGTAGGCATAGACAATCGTACTGCCGACGAAACGAAACCCCCGCCGCTTGAGGTCCTTGGACAACGTGTCGCTCACCGGGTTGGTGGCTGGAACATCTGTCATCCGCTTCCAACGATTGACGATGGGCTCTCCCGCCACAAACGACCACACATACGCGTCGAAAGACCCGAACTCTCGTTGGACGGCCAGAAACGCCTTGGCGTTGGCGATCGCCGCATCGATCTTGAGCCGGTTTCGAACAATGGCGGGATTCTGCAGCAGCTCGGCCTTCGTCTTAGCCGTGAACCGCGCTACACTCTTCGGATCGAATCCGGCAAATGCCTTTCGATACCCCTCACGTTTCCGCAAGATCGTGTCCCACGTCAGCCCGGCCTGCGCGCCTTCAAGTAACAGCATCTCGAAATGCTTCCGATCACGGTGCACAGGCTTGCCCCACTCCCGATCGTGATAACGGATCATGTGCGGCTTCTCGCCGACCCATACGCAACGGATCGGAATGGCGGCCGGTTGTGTGGACGCCCTCGGCATAGACAGTTCCTTCCCTAGAGCTATGGAGCCCAAGAATTTGATAACATGATCCGGCGTACTCGTTCCAGTGTCCGGCTACGCCCGATGCAATTGATGCTGTCGCGACCAAGGTCTCCCTTGTCACAAACTTCGCGGTGCTTCCTATGAATCGTCAGAATCGGCTCGGATCGGTCTTGCTGGTGTTGTTCGTACTCCTGGTAGGCCTCGGTCTGGCCGCATGGAAATACGAATCCGTCCAAGGCGAGCAGGCAGCTTCGTCTCATCAGCCTGAGCCAATGGAGTCGGTGACCGTCGCCGTCGCGCGGGCAATCGACCATCGCCAGACCACCACCTCGATCGGAACAGTCCTTGCGTTGCGTTCGATCACACTGAAGAACGAACTGGCCGGGACAGTCCGCGAAGTTCACTTGACGCCCGGGCGGATCGTCGAGGCAGGGACACTATTGGTCGCCCTCGACGTGTCGGTCGAGGAAGCTGACCTCCAGGCCCAAGAAGCGCAGGTCGCGCTCGCCAAGACCGTCCTCAATCGCAGGCAGAGTCTCAACCAGGAACTCGCCACCACTCAGGAAGAAGTCGATCGGGCACGCGCAGACCTGGATGTAGCGCAAGCCCAGATTATCCGTACCAAAGCGCTCATCGCGAAAAAGACGATCCGTGCTCCATTCCGCGTGAGGATCGGCATCGCAGATGTCCATCCCGGCCAATACCTGGACGAGGGCACGCTCCTGACGACACTGCAGGGCGTCGGCGATGCAGTTCATGTCGATTTCTCTGTCGCCCAACACATTGCCGCAGGCTTACACGTCGGCGAAGTCGTGGAGGTCTTTGCGTCAGGTGATTCTCCGGCGGTCCCGGCCAAGATCATCGCGCTCGATTCACGGGTCGACCCGACGACCAGGAATGCGATGGTCCGCGCCAGAATCGAGGGGACCCGACATATCCCGGCACCCGGCGCATCGGTACGCGTGAGGGTGCCGGTCGGCTCATCTCAAACAGTCGTTGCCATCCCGGTCAGCGCCCTACGCAAGGGACCGGGAGGAGACCAGGTGTTCGTCATTGCCACAGACAAAGACGGCCGGACGAGAGCCCAGAGCCGTCAGGTCGAAAGCGGCTCCATGTTCGGCGATGAGATTGTGATCCACACCGGACTGGCGGCCGGCGAGCAGATCGCCGCGCTCGGCTCCTTTAAGCTTCGCGACGGAGTCCTCGTCGCCATTGCAGGCGCTGTAGAGCACTCGACACCAACGCATCATCCGGCCGCCACACCCTAAGCCCATGGCCATGCCACAGGACACAACCCGGACATCGTTCCCCGATGTCTTCATCAAACATCCGGTCCTGGCCATCGTCGTCAATCTCGTCATTCTGCTCGCCGGATGGCGGGCCATGACGGCACTGCCGGTACAGCAATATCCCAAGATTGAAAACTCCATGGTGGTCATTACGACCATCTACTACGGAGGCAGCGCGGAAACGATTCGAGGCTTCATCAGTACCCCGATCGAACGGGTGGTCTCCGCCATCAGCGGCGTCGATTACGTGGAGTCCACCAGCCGTTCCGGCGTCAGTACCGTCACCATCCACTTGAAGTTGAATCACAACAGCACGGCGGCCTTGGCGGAGGTCACAGCCCGGTTGCAACAGGTGAAGTCTGAACTTCCGCCGGAGGCCGAACCCTCTTCGATTGAAATCCAACGAGCCGATCGCCCCTACGCCTCGTTCTATCTCAGCTTCAGTTCTCACGAACGGACGGTCCCGGCCGTCACAGACTGGCTCTTACGCACATTGCAGCCTCAACTCTCCACATTGCCCGGCGTCCAACGGGTCACCTTCGAAGGTGACCGGCAGATCGCCATGCGCGTCTGGATCGATCCCGACCGCCTGGCCTCGTTCAATCTCTCACCCGGCGACGTCCAGGGTGCGCTTCGGCGAAACAATTATTTGGCAGCGGTCGGACGCACGAAGGGCAATCTGGTTCAGGTCAACCTCCTCGCCAATACGGATCTTCGCTCGACCGGTGAGTTCGAGGAACTGATTGTGGCCGACCGGGGCGGCGCCATTGTGAGACTCAAAGACGTGGCGCGCATTGAGCGGGACGCCGAGGAAGCGAACATGATCGCCAAGTATGACGAGACGGAAGGCGTCTACCTCGGCATCTGGGCGGTGCCCGGCGTGAACGAAATCGACGTCGGACACCGGCTCCGTGATGAGATCGACCGGATCCGGCCGACCCTGCCCAACGATATCGACATGAAACTCGTCTGGGACAGTACGATGTTCATCCGGAATGCGCTGACGGAAATTACCAAAACGTTGGCGGAAACCATTCTGATCGTCGCGTTGGTTGTATTCCTGTTCATGGGCTCGGTCCGCACCGCCCTCGTCCCGCTGGTCGCCATACCGGTGTCGTTAGTCGGCACCGCCCTCTTCATGGCCGCGTTCGGCTTCAGCCTCAACCTCCTGACATTGCTCGCCATCGTGCTGTCGGTCGGCTTGGTCGTGGACGACGCCATCGTCGTCGTGGAGAACGTGGAACGGCATGTGCGTATGGGCCGATCTCGGATCGAGGCGGCCCAAGCCGCCGCCCGTGAGCTCCTTGGTCCGATCATCGCGATGACGATCACACTCGCCGCCGTCTACGCTCCCATCGGTTTCCAAGGCGGGCTGACCGGTTCCTTATTCCTGGAATTCGCCATGACACTCGCCGTCTCCGTCGTCCTGTCAGGAATCGTGGCCATCACGCTGTCGCCGGTCATGAGCTCTCGATTCGTCCATCCTCGAGGCAAAGAAGGTCGCTTGACCACGTTCGTCAACCGACGGTTCGAAGAAGCGCGAGGGATCTACGCCAGGCTGCTCGACGCTGCCCTCACCATGCGTGGGGGAATCGTGGCGGCCGCCCTCTTCATTGTGATCGCCTCCTGGCCGCTCTATCATTTCTCCCGTCAGGAGCTGGCTCCTGTGGAGGACCAAAACCACATCAGTCTTTTCTTCGAAGCGTCACCGGATTCCACAGTCCAGGCCACCAATCGCCAACATTTCCAGATCGTCAGAGCAATCACGACAATTCCTGAAACCGACTACACCTGGTCGCTCACCACCGCGTGGGGCGGATTCGGTGGAGTGGTTGCGAAGGATTGGCATGATCGGGCGCGCTCCACCGAGGAGATGTACGACGACGTCTACGGCGCCGTGCTGCAAGTACCGGGGCTTCGGGTGTTCCCACGACTGGACCCACCCCTTCCCACACCGGGCCAATACGATGTGGAGATGATCCTCCAGAGTGACGTGCCGGCTGAGCAGATGCTCGAAACTGTCTGGATGGTGCTGGGGGCCGGCTGGCAAAGCGGCAAATTTCTCTACGTGGATACGGACCTCAAGATCGACCTCCCCCAAGCCCGGGTTGTCTTAGATCGTGAACGGCTGGCCGACTTGGGACTGGACCTCGCGGGAGTCGGCCGCGAGCTGGGCACGATGCTCGGCGGGGCCTACGTCAACCGGTTCAACTATTTCGACCGAAGCTATAAAGTCATCCCGCAACTGGGCGACAAGGACCGTGCGACGGTCGATCCGCTGCTGGACTTAAAAATCAAGACGCCGGGCGGCCAATTGGTGCCGGTGTCCACCTTTACCCATATCGAAACGAGCACCGCGCCGCGCTCATTGAACCGCTTCCAACAGCGCAATGCCGTCCGCATCTTCGGAGGCATGAAACCAGGCTTTACGAAGGAAGAAGGGCTCCGTGTGCTCGAAACCGCCGCGGCATCGAACGGTCCGCGCGTTGTCATGGACTATGCCGGCGAGTCACGGCAACTGCGGCAAGAGGGAGCCGCACTCACAGTGACACTGGGTTTTGCCGTCGTCCTGATTTATTTGGTGCTGGCCGCCCAGTTCAAAAGTTTCCGCGATCCATTGATCGTCTTAATCGGCTCGGTTCCGTTGGCCATCTCCGGTGCGCTCGTTGTCAGTTTCCTCGACCTCACCACGGTCAATATTTATTCGCAGGTGGGCCTGATTACGCTCGTCGGGCTGATTGCAAAGAACGGCATTCTCATCGTGGAATTCGCCAACAAACTACAAGCCGGCGGGCTTTCCCGCATGACCGCGGCTCGTGAAGCCTCGTTAACCAGATTACGGCCGGTGCTGATGACTTCGGCAGCCACCGTCTTCGGGCATCTCCCGTTGGTCTTGGCGTCAGGTCCTGGCGCAGCGGCCCGCAACAGCATCGGGATGATGCTCGTCACAGGCATGACCGTTGGGACCATCTTCACACTGTTTGTGGTGCCCGTGTTTTACACCTTGATCGCCGCTCAGCATCAACCGCTGGAACCGGCTTCTCCAGAGGAAGCAATGACGCCTGAGGCGCTGATGTCGGCGGGAGTGAGGACCTGAGCCGCCTTGAAGCGACCCTCGATAAGATCGTGCGAATTCAACGAGGACCGATGAACAACCGTTGATTGGCGCCGGGGGCGCGGCCTGGAGACCAGGTTGTTCCGGGCACGCATCGAAGAAAGGGGTATTGACTGAGCCACCCCTCCTTATGTCTCCATCATTTCCAACCTGGCATCGAACTCGTGTCCGCAAGCCGTGCACCGGATGCAGTCCGATTCCACTGTAAATTCGTCGGAACGGATCCCCATGCCACCGCAGTCGGAACAGCGGGCGAGGTGAACCTTCTGATCGTCCAGAGTCTCGTACTGCACGCCGCGAATGCAGTACACCGGCTTTCCGTCAAGCAGCCAGGGCCGGCCCGCATTGTCGATCGCCGGCAGGACGAGGTAATGATGATTCACGTAATCCTCCAATTCGCGGCGATTCGCGAAACCATCCTTGACGAGTTTGCCGGACACGGCATCGTACAGCCCACTGTTCTTCACAATCACTTTGGTCGGTCCCATCGATTCACCTCCCCCACTGACGTGAAACTGGTTAGACCACACCTGAATAGTAGCGGAGAATATTGGAGACGGAAATCACGCCGACAATCTGGCCGTCCTGCGTCACGGCCAGGTGCCGGGTTGCTTGGTCTTTCATCATGCGCACGGCATCGATGATCGGACGATCACCTTCGATGGCCACGACTGGCTTGCGCATGCATGTCTTGACAGGGGTGGTGTTGGGATTCATCCCGTTGGCCACGACCTCGCGTGCCAGCGCCGAATCCGTGATGAAGCCGACATATGACTGGTTGTCGGTCAGGAAGAGTGAGCCGAGCTTCCACTGTTGCATGAGCTGCCCCGCTTCGCGCAGAGTGGCCTCCTGCGAGAGACTCCGGACTTCTGGGGACATATGCTCGGCGATTTGCGGACCAATGAGAGTCCGCCCGACTTTCTTCTGTTTCGGCTCGGCAGCCCGACGCGCTTCGAGCTCCGACACGCAACTTTCCAACACCCGGTACCGCTGCAAGAGACTCTGCCGATGGCTGTCCATACCGGTGCCTTCTGGCGCCTCGTCCGTCATATTCACCAACCCGCCAGCCTCACCCAGTTCGGCGTATTCATACGCGTGCAGCAAGTCGGAGGCCTGCCCCAGCAAATCGCCGATCAACCGTTCAGTTTCGAGATCGAATTCCTCCAGACTGCGGGTCGGCTTCCCTTTGCCCAGAAACCGGGCCAATTCAGCCAACTGCTTTCGCATCCGTTCGATGCTGCGGTCGAGGGAAATCCGTGTCGATTTGGGAAGGGTGCGCGTCGTGGCCATGGCACCTCCTCAATGAGGTCGGAATGAATGCATAATACCTCGATCAGAATGAGTGGGGCAAGCCTGTTCAAGCTGGATCGTCCGGCGCGTGAGCCTATGTCTATCTGCCTCCAGGGCAAACCAAAGCGGCCCGCATTTCTTACGAACGGGCCTTGAGCCTCGCACCACAGGAGCCGGAACGGCGGTGTCTGGGAAATCGTCTACGAAAACTACGGTCGGAGACATACCGCTTCTGACTCGGTCATCACCGACGAAAGGTGATCTTCCCCCTTGCAGGCCAGCCATCAATTTCCATGAGAAATATCAGTTGCTTACAAGAACTTTTCAATTGTCTTATCGGAGAAGCAAGACGTGATGTCGATTTTTGTCGATTCCGACGACTATCCTACGGGCAAGCCTATAGCCGATGTCTAATGCCTGATAGCAGGAGACGTCACCAACAGGAGGAGACACAATGAAATATCTTTGCTTGGTCTACGTTGAAGAAAAACTCCTTAATTCGATGCCGCAGAACGAGCGAATCGCCTGTTCGAATGAGTCGATGGCCTATTGCGATGCTCTCCAAAAGCAAGGCCAACTTATCGCGGCCTCACCTCTTCACCCGGTGGATACAGCTACGACTGTACGGGTCCGAGAAGGCAAGACCTCGACCACCGATGGCCCGTTTGCTGAGACGAAGGAGCAGTTGGGCGGATTCCTGATGATCGATGTCCCCGACCTGAACGATGCGATCCGTATCGCTGCCAATTTCCCGGCTGCTCGCTTTGGCAGTATTGAAGTCCGCCCCTTGAAGGAACTCGGCTGCGCATAACCATCCCAGCGATGAGCGACGAGCATACAAACCCGACACGTACAGCAGTGGAGACGGTTTACCGTGCCGAGTCACGCCAGGTGCTGGCCACCTTGATTCGTCTGCTCGGCGATTTTGACGCAGCTGAAGAAGCATTGCAGGAAGCCTTCGCTGTCGCGATGGAGCAATGGCCACGTGATGGAATCCCGGCCAATCCACGCGCCTGGCTCGTCTCTACCGGACGGTTCAAGGCCATTGACGGCATGAGACGGCGCGCTCGTTACGATGCGTCGTTGAACGAACTCGCGAAACGCATCGAGACCACTACCAGCGATCCATTGGTGGAACAGATGGATGAGTCCATCGAGGATGACCGTCTGCGCCTGATTTTTACCTGTTGCCACCCAGCCCTGTCACCGGAAGCTCAAATCCCGATGACACTCCGAGAGGTCTGCGACCTGACGACGGAAGAGATCGCGCGCGCCTTCCTCACCAAACCGGCGACTATTGCCCAACGGATTGTCCGTGCCAAGGCAAAAATCCGTGATGCGCGCATTCCCTACGAGGTTCCACCACCATCGGAGTTGCCTGATCGTGTCGAGGCCGTCCTGCGAGTAGTGTATTTAGTGTTCAACGAAGGGTACTCCGCATCATTCGGCCCATCACTCACCAGGGCGGATCTCTCCGCTGAGGCAATAAGACTGGGAAGGCTCCTCCTACAATTATTGCCTGACCCGGAAGTCATGGGACTGCTCGCCTTGATGCTCCTGCATGAGTCGCGGAGACAGGCGCGCACTTCGGCCAGCGGTGATCTCGTGCTCTTAGAGCAACAAGACCGATCATTGTGGAACCGAGACCTCATCAGAGAAGGCATCACTCTCGTTAAACAGGCTCTCGCCTCGAAGCGAATCGGCCCCTATACCCTGCAAGCCGCCATCGCCGCCGTCCATGCGGAAGCCCCCAACGCAACAGAAACGGACTGGCCTCAAATTGTCGCCTTGTACGATCTCCTCTTGCGAACGGAACCTTCGCCGATCGTCGAGTTGAACCGAACTGTTGCAGTTGCCATGCGCGATGGTCCAGCCAAAGGCTTGGAGCTGGTCGATGCACTGCTGGAGCGCGGTGAGTTAGCCCAGTATCATCTGGCCCATGCTGCACGAGCCGATTTCTGCCGAAGACTCGGCAGAAACGCGGACGCCCGTGCCTCGTACCAGCGTGCGCTGGCCCTCGCGAAGCAAGAACCGGAACGACGGTTTTTGGAACGAAGATTGATGGAGCTGCAAGAGTGACCCTTAACACTATCGACTTTACTCGTCTCCATCCCGCCTCACCCAACGATAGCTCAAGCTGGCCTCATAAAGTAGAAAGGCCCCGATTCCTAATACAAGCTGTTGTAATAAATGTACTTCAGCCGCGCATCAGCAGAGGCGCACAACTGGGCCAGAGTGACAAACATAAATATCCCCTTGACAACGATACCTACCTACTGGTAGGTATCGTGCCCATAATGAAGGGTGACACCAAAACAGCGATTCTCGATGCGGCGCAAGAATTGATCCAGCGCCGCGGTGTGAACGCGATGAGCTATCACCACATCAGCGAAGCCATCGGCATACGGAAGGCCAGCATTCATCACCACTTTCCGACCAAGGATGCGCTGCTTGATGCGCTCATCCAGCGTTACACGGCCTATTTCCTCGGCCTCGTCGATTCGATTGTTAAATCGAAGAAGAACCCTGCCGAACAACTACTGGACTATGCGGGGTTGTTTGAGGCAACCCTGAGTGAAGGTAAACAGGACAAGGCTTGTCTCTGCGGTATGCTTGGCGCGGAGTTATCAAGCCTCGGTAGCCCCGCAGCAGCCGGCGTCAAGCGGTTCTATCGGGAGAACGAGGCACGTCTTGTTCGGATACTCGAAGAAGGAAAGGCCCAGGGACAGTTTCACTTCAAAGGGGAGGCGAAACTGGTCGCGGCGATGATCTTCTCTCTGCTGGAGGGAGGGGCGCTTGTGGCCCGAGCGGAAGGCGGACATAAACGGCTGCATGCGATGGTAGAACAGACGCTGAAATTGTTGCTGAGGTGAGGGGAGTTTTTTTGTCAGGGAGACCTACCTACTAGTAGGTTTTTTTACATCATAACCATAGGGAGGACGTTATGAAGACCGTAGGTATCTTGGGAACAGGGCGGATGGGCGTGCGTTTGGCGGAGGCGTTTGCGAAGGCAGGCGCACGGGTCCTACTCGGCTCGCGCGATCCGCGGCGAGCCGAGCGGATCGTCGAGGGGTTGAACGTGCCTGGCATCACCCCGGCCAGCTATCAGCAAGCAGCACAAGCGGACCTTGTCTTGCCGGCCATGTTTCTGCGGGACGGCATGATTGAGACGCTTCAGCCATATCGCACGCACCTTGCGGGGAAGATCGTCATCGATATTTCGAATCCGTTTAACGCCGACTATACGGATTTCATTCTCCCCTGGGATACCAGCGGAGCGGAGGAACTGCAGCGGCACTTCCCGGAGTGGAGGATCGTCGGCGCCTTCAAGAACGTCTGGTGGGAAGTCTTCGACGCTCCGACATTCGACGGGACCGTGACCGACGTCTTCGTCGTTGGGGACGACAACGCTGCCAAGCAGGATTTTCTCACGATTGTCCAGCCAATGCCGTTCCGCTTCGTGGATGCAGGCCGACTGGCCAATGCGCGCGTGATTGAACGGATGACACTCCTGAGTGGCGAACTTGGCCAACGCTACGGCTATTTCCCACGCATGAACTACCGGTTTGTCGGCGAGCCTTGGACACCTGGTAGCGCCGACCGCTACTCACACCTTATCACTCCTGCTATGGGAGGAGGGCCGCGATGACCGTGATGCAACGGTTGCGGGAACTGCGGTTAGTCTTACCTGAGCCGCCCACCCCGCTCGGGGCATATGTCCCCGCGGTGGCTGCGGGTGGCATGTTGTTTCTCAGTGGCATGCTACCTGTGAAAGACGGACGTCCTGCCTGGACTGGACGAGTTGGGACAGAACTGTCGCTCGATGAGGGCCGCCAAGCCGCTAGGTTGGCGGCCCTCAATGGCCTTGCCGTTGCGCAGGCCGAGCTCAGCTCGCTGGATCGTATCAAGAGGGTGGTACGGTTGACGGCCTATATTGCCGGATCGCCGGATTTCACCGGCCATGCGTCCGTCGCCGATGGCGCCTCCACGCTGCTTGCATCGGTGTTCAATGAAACGGGCGGTCACGCCCGGCTAGCGATTGGTGCTTATTCGTTGCCGGCAAAGATGCCGGTCGAATTGGAGATCATACTCGAACTTTGTTGAACGAATGTGATCGAAGGAGGACAAAATGGATCGATCGATGCATCCTGGATTTCGAACGATGTTTGCCGAAGGGCGTCTGACACTCGGCCTTTTTGTCCCTATCGAAGCCTATCAGGGCAGCATCCCCACGATGCGCGACCACCTTGCGCGTGCGCGGCAGGCAGAGCGGCTGGGGTTCGCAGCACTCTGGGTGCGTGACGTACCACTGTATGATCCATCGTTCGGCGATGTCGGACAGATCTACGATCCTTGGGTGTATCTCGGATATCTGGCGAGACACACGCGCCGTATCGCACTGGCGGCCGGCAGCATCGTCCTGTCGTTACGGCATCCATTGCACGTCGCCAAGGCAGCCGCCTCGGTCGATCAGCTGTCCGGTGGCCGTCTCGTGTTGGGAATCGCATCGGGCGATCGTCCGGTGGAATTCCCCGTGTTTGGACTCGATGCAGAAACGCGAGGCGAACGGTTTCGCGATTCATTCGAGGTGCTGCGTCAGGTTCTCGAAACACAATTCCCCGAAATTGAAAGTCCCTTTGGTTCGTTGCATGATGTGGACCTTCTGCCTAAACCGGTGTTAGGCACCTTACCCCTCCTTGTCACGGGCAGTAGCCGCCAGCCGATGGAATGGATCGCTGCCCAGAGTGACGGCTGGATTACCTATCCGCGCCCCCTCGCAGCCCAGACCGATGTGATTGCAATGTGGAAACGATTGACCGCAGAAGCCGCACCGGGGAGGTTCAAACCTTTTGTGCAATCCCTCTATATTGACTTGACGGACGATCCCCATACCGCACCGACACCGATCCATCTCGGCTTTCGCTTGGGCCGCACTATGCTTATTGAGTTGCTGAATAAGCTGGAGTCGCGAGGCGCTAACCACGTCATTCTCAACCTGAAGTACGGCTCGCGGCCAGCCGGCGAAGTGTTGGAAGAACTGGGAGCTGAAGTCGTACCGTACTTTTCAAAACAGAAATTGACCGTGCCTACGGAAGGGTCTGAGGAAGCGAGAGAGCGTCGCAAGCCAACGTCAGTCGGTTGAATCGGCCACCTCAATCATTCGCCGCCTCATCAAAGTTGCGCCGATGTTGTCAGCTTGCTATTCAATTCGGTTGGCGACAGCATACACTGGAGGAAGCGCTCGAAGGCCAGAGGGAACGTCACCCCAATAATGACTTTCTTCACGGGCTGGATCGATAATCTGGATGAATCCGATGGGACGGCCATCATGTTCTGCGATCAACTGCTCTCTTAAATCAGGAACTTTGCTGAGCTCAACCTCCCACGCCCAGTTGTCGTCGGGATCCGATGCCCGTACGTGTGGCTGCGCATCCCACTGACGCAGCACCGCTACATCAGCAGGTGTAACAGACCGTCGATTCATTCCTTGCACGCCAGATTCTGCCTGGAATATCATGCGCTTACACAAATATATCAATTCCCTCCCAGCAATGAAGACGCCAATGTCGATTTTGGCATTCTTGAACGACTATTTGTAGACAGCTAACGTAACAACTAGTGAACTCAAGAAAGGAGACACAAGAATGCGATTCATGATGATGGTCAAGTCCGCCGAAAATGCAGGCCCTCCCCCCAAGGCACTCATGGAGGCCATGGCAAAGCTGGCTGAGGAAAATGCTAAAGCAGGCGTCATGATCGAAATGGGGGGACTTCTCCCAAGTGCAGCAGGCGCGCGCGTCCGGTTGGCTGGCGGTCAGCTGGCTGTGACCGACGGGCCATTCCTTGAAACCAGGGAAGTGGTCGGTGGCTACGCGGTGTTTGAAGTCAGGTCAAAGCACGAAGCAATCGAACAAACAGTCTGCTTCATGCAACTGCACAAGGACCATTGGCCGGGATGGGAGGGAGAAACAGAGATTCGTCAAATCTTCGAGAGCCCGGACTCCGGCTCCACAAGGAAATAGACCTATGAAGCTCCCTCATTTTCCATTTTCGACTCCTCGCTTGTAGAACGAGACATGAGTGAACATCACTACCTAGTCGAACCAATCGGGATGATCTGTTCACCCCTAACGTCCATTGAGAGCGCACCGCTTCAGGGAGACGAAAGCGCACCTGAGGCATGGTTGGAGTTCAGAGCGTCGAACGCGGAAGGACTGATCGGCATCTCGGCCGGTGACGAGGTCATCGTACTTACATGGTTTCATTGCGCACAACGGAATGTTCTGCAAGTACACCCACAGCGCGACTTAAAGGCGCCGTTGATGGGCGTATTTGCAACTCGATCACCAGATCGTCCCAACCCCATCGGACTTCATCAAGTCACTGTCTTAGAGATTGTTGGACATCGGTTACGAGTTGGACCGATGGAGGCCATCGATGGAACCCCTATCATTGATATTAAGCCCTCCCTTAGGCCAGTGGATGAACGGGGATAGACCAACTCGAAAACTGTGGAGAGCATGATCACTCTTGGCCAACCCCCACGACTATCTTATGTGACGAGAGGCAAGCCATGAAATATCTGCTGCTGGTCCATCACAATGAAGACAGGTTCAACACCATGCCTGAAGGTACCAGGAAAGACATGCTCGCGGAATCGATTCAGCTGTGCCACCAACTTGATAGCAAGGGGCAGTATATCCATGCTTCACCCCTGCAGCCTGAGGCAACAGGGAGCGTTGTTCAAGTACGAGAGGGTAAAGAGATTGTCACTGATGGCCCGTTCATGGAGACCAGAGAACAGCTCGCCGGCTACTTCCTGGTCGATGTTGAGAACCAGGAAGAGGCGATCAGGATTGCCGAACGAGTGCCGGGGGCACGGATCGGCACCGTCGAAGTGCGTCCGTTGGTCGAAATAGCAGGGCTGCCAAACTCTCGTGAAGCGTGAAACGTGAAGCGTATCTCGTCAAAGTTGAAGGCTGACATCCAGTAACACTAAATCGAGAGACGAACGACGAAGAAAGGAGCATGGAATGAGCACCGTACGGCTGTTGGTTGGGACAAGAAAGGGTGCATTCATCCTGACGTCCGATGGCAAGCGGAAACAGTGGACGGTCGATGGTCCTCACTTTGGAGGCTGGGAGCTGTACCATTTGAAAGGCTCGCCGGTCGATCCTGATCGGATCTATGCCTCACAAACCAGTAGTTGGTTCGGTCAAGTCATTCAGCGCTCCGACGACGGCGGCAAGACCTGGAATCCGCCCGGCACAAAACCAGAGGACCTCATGGGAGCGGACGGCATGCCGAAGGGCGAAAGCAACATGTTCCTGTATGACGCATCGGAGAAAACCGGCAAGCCGCTCACGACACACCAACACTATGACGGCTCGCAGCGTCCCTGGGAGTTCAAGCGCGTGTGGCATCTCGAACCGTCGCTCACTGATCCAGATACGGCCTATGCCGGTGTGGAGGATGCCGCTATCTTCAAATCTACGGACGGAGGCAAGACGTGGCATGAGCTGGCGGGGCTTCGGAGTGCCAAGGGCCAACTTTGGCAGCCGGGCGCCGGCGGAATGTGCCTCCATACCATCTTGCTGAATACCGGCCAGCCGGACCGCATGTTCGTCGCCATCTCGGCAGCCGGCGCGTTCCGCAGCGACGACGCCGGCCAGACTTGGCGGCCCGCCAACAAAGGCTTGCAATCGAAGTATGAACTGCCTGATCCGGATGCCGACGTCGGCCACTGCGTGCATTGCATCGCAATGCACCCGTCTCGTCCGAATGTCCTGTTCATGCAGAAACATTGGGATGTGCTGCGCAGCGACGATGGCGGGGACTCCTGGCATGAGATCAGCGGCAACCTGCCGAGTGATTTCGGATTTCCGATTGCCGTCCATGCACATGAACCGAATACGATCTATGTCGTCCCCATCAAGAGCGACTCCGAGCACTACCCGCCGGAAGGCAAGTTACGCGTGTATCGCAGCAAGGTGGGCGGCAACGAATGGGAGGCGCTGACCAAGGGGCTGCCGCAGCAAGATTGCTACGTCAACGTCCTCCGCGATGCCATGGCCGTCGATCAGCTCGATCCCTGCGGAATCTACGTCGGCACGACCGGCGGGCAGGTCTACGGCTCGGCCGACGGTGGAGACAGTTGGACACCGATCGTGCGGGATCTACCGGCGGTGCTGTCGGTAGAAGCTCAGATACTATGACTCGACATGAAGTGTCGAAACATCATTCGCAAAACGCATGTAACGATTTTCGTACGCAAGATACGCTTCACGAGATACGAGATACCCAAATGGTACGCGTGATTCTTCCACAACATTTGCGAACCCTCGCGCGGGTGGATGGCGAGGTCCTGCTGGATATCGCTGGTCCTGCGACGGTGAACTCGGTGCTCGATAGCTTGGAGGCCCGTTATCCAATGCTACGGGGAACCATCCGCGATCATACGACAAAGCAGCGCCGGCCGTTCATCCGGTTCTTCGCCTGCGAGCAGGATGTCTCGCATGAATCGACGGATACTCCCCTCCCCCCAACTGTGGCAAGCGGAGCCGAGCCATTGTTGATCGTCGGTGCCATGGCGGGAGGGTGAGGGCACTGCCATTCCCGGTCAAGGTGAAAGGAGAGAACTGAATTCCCACTACATTTACAGTGAACCGCGCCATCCAAAAAACACTCATCCGTGGGTTCGACTGGTGGGCGGCTTGAGCCGCGCTGGTCGATACGGCATACTACACCGCCATGGAACCGTTATCGGTCCCTCTGTGCGAAACGATGGAAGAGCGGTATCGCACCTTGCTCGAAGTCGCAGAAGCGATTTCCGCGCATCGCGACCTGCACGATCTGTTTCGCGATCTCGCTCAGCGCCTGCCCCGCGTGGTCCAGGTCAATTTCGTCGGCCTGTCTTTGTACGATGCGGCTCGCAACACGATGCGCTTGCACACCATTCAAGCCAACGTACCGGCTGACCTTGTGGGCGGCCATGAAGAGCCGGTGGAAGAAACCCCCGCCGGATCGGTGTGGCTGACGCAACAACCGATCCTCGTTCCCGATCTTGTCGAAGAACATCGCTGGCCCACTGTCACCGAGCGCATGAAGCAGGACGGCATCCATTCGTTTTGTTTCGTCCCGCTCACCACCGCCGTGCGGCGTTTGGGAGCCATAGGCTTTTCGAGTTTGCAGAAGGCGGCTTACAGTGAATCGGATCTGGCATTCCTTCAGCAAGTCGGCCAATTGATCGCGGTCGCGGTGGACAATGTACTTCACCACCGGGACCTGACACTGGACCGAGAGCGGTTGCGGCTTTTACTCGAGGTCTCGGAAGCGATTACCGCCCATCGTGACCTCAAAGTGCTGTTCAATGAATTGGGGAAGCGGCTTCCTTCCGTGGTGCCGTTCGAATTTATCGGCCTGATCTTGCATGATCCGCTGCGTGATGTGATGAGAATTCACGTGCTGGCCACTGACCAGACCGAGCGTGTTCCGGACGGCTCGGAGCTGATGATGGAGGAATCCATCTCGGCGTGGGTGCTCAAGAACCAGCAATCAGTCGTCATGCCGCGCGTGGATGAGGAATCCCGTTTCCCCAAGATCGTCGGGATGCTGCGGGAAATGACCGTGCGGTCCTGCTGCTTCCTTCCGCTCACCACGGCGGTGCGCCGATTGGGTGCGATCGGATTTGGCAGCGTGAATACTTGCGCCTTTGGGAACTCCGAGGTCGACTTTCTGAATCAAGTGGCGAAGCAGATCGCGGTGGCAGTGGACAATGTCTTGAACCATCAAGAAGCGGAGACTGCGCAGAAACAACTCGCCCTCGAACGGGACCGGCAGCGCCTACTGCTCGATATCAACAACGCTGTCGTGTCCCACCTGGAATTACGGGAGTTATTCACATCGATCACAGTCAGCATCCGGCGCGTAATGAAAGCGGACGTGGTCAGCTTGGCCCTCTTGGACCAACATACGAACCAACTGAAACTCTACGCATTGGATTTTCCCGGTCGGAAAGGATTCATCGAAGAAGGCACGACCTGTACACTGTGCGGTTGCCCTTCCACCACGGCCATCACACAGCGAGAGGCCGTCTTGTTGGGGCGGCATGATCTTGAACAATCGAAAAGCACCGTTTCCCAGGGCTTCTTGGCAGAAGGAGTCCGTTCAGCCTGTTGTGTTCCCCTTCTTTTACACGATCAGACCTTCGGGGCCTTGAATCTTGGCAGCCTCGAGGACAATGCATTCTCGACAACAGACGCAGAACTGCTCAGCGAGGTGTCGAAACAGATTGCGCTGGCAGTGGCCAATTCCACGGCGTATCAAGAGATTGCGACACTCAAGGATAAACTTGCGAAGGAGAAGGTGTATCTCGAAGAAGAGATTCAGACTGACTACAACTTCGAAGAGATTATCGGCGAGAGCCGTGCCCTTAAGCAGATCCTCAAGGAGGTGGAAACCGTCGCCGCCACCGACTCCACCGTGCTGATTCTTGGAGAAACGGGTACCGGCAAAGAACTGATCGCACGGGCTCTCCACAATCGCAGCGATCGTCGGGATCGGACGTTCGTGAAACTGAACTGTGCTGCAATCCCGACCGGGCTTCTTGAAAGCGAACTGTTTGGGCATGAAAGAGGCGCGTTTACCGGAGCCATCGCCACCAAGATAGGCCGGTTCGAGTTGGCCGACCGCGGCACGATCTTCCTCGATGAAGTCGGCGAAATCCCCCTGGAGCTCCAAGTCAAGCTGCTGCGTGTCCTTCAAGAGCAGGAGTTTGAGCGTCTGGGGAGCACCAGGACTGCCCACGTCAATGTCCGGGTGATCGCCGCCACGAATCGCGATCTCGGACAGATGGTCGGAAATCAGACGTTCCGAAGCGATCTTTACTATCGGCTCAAGGTCTTTCCCATCACCGTGCCTCCCCTGCGCGAACGTCCGGAAGACATCCCGTTGCTGGTCCGGCATTTTGCGCAAAAATTCGCTCAACGGATGAAGAAACACATTGAGACGATTCCGTCCGAGGCCATGAAGGCCCTGCAGAATTATTCCTGGCCCGGCAATGTGCGCGAACTGGAAAACTTCGTCGAGCGGGCGGTGATCCTCACGCATGGAGCGGATCTCTACGTGTCTCTGGCCGAATTGAAACGGACGCCGAGCCATTCGGAACATTCCGGGACGGCCACCCTTGAACAGGCCGAGCGCGATCACATTCTGAAAATCCTGCGCGAGACCAACTGGGTCATCGGCGGCGCGGCTGGCGCAGCTGGCAAACTCGGCATGAAGCGCACCACGCTTATCTCCAAAATGCAAAAGCTGGGGATTACTCGTCCTCGGTAGTGTCGACGTCTCGCCAGGCGACGAGATATCGACAGTAGCCGGTCGTCACTTCCCACTCACCCTTTTCCATTGATTCGACCCGATTGATTCAGAGTCATAGAATTGTTCAGCACTTGCGCATGATGCCTCTGTCTCGCTTTCCCGTGGAATGATCATTGCCATAGCAACACGCCATCGAAGACCACTGGTATCGCAAGTTGGCGCTCGCACGAGGCTGTCATGGACGCAACGATTCAGTTTCTAACCCAGCATGGCACGATCATGCTGTTTCTGATCGTATTGGCCGAACAAGTCGGACTGCCGATTCCGGCCCTTCCAATGTTAATCGCCGCCGGCGCATTGGTGGGTGCCGGCCAGATGGGCTTCTGGTCGGCAGTGGGGACGGCCATATTGGCGTCCCTGCTTGCTGATCAACTGTGGTTTGAGCTCGGACGCCGACAGGGCCGCCAAGTCCTGGGCTGGCTCTGCAGAATCTCGTTCGAGCCGATGTCTTGCGTACGCCGGGCAGAGGAATTCTTCGCCCGCCACGGCATTCATTCCTTAATGATCGCCAAGTTTATTCCTGGCTTAAACACCATTGCTCCACCGCTGGCCGGGATTATGGGCCTCAGAATGACGCAGTACCTCTTGTACAACGGCATTGGGACAATTCTTTGGGCAGCTTCCGGCATTGGTCTCGGCATAGTGTTCAGCAACCAACTCGACCAGGCGCTCGCTATGGTTACCAAGCTCGGGCCAACGGTCGCCCTGGCGTTCCTCGGATTGGTCCTCGGGTATGTGGTCTACAAGGCCCTTCACCGTTATCGTGTCGAGCGACTGGTCCCACGGCTAGCTGCACGACAACTGGTCGAGAAGATAGCAGCTGGAGAAAATCCCGTCATCATCGATCTGCGCCCTCATGACGCGCGAGAGGACGTGCCAGGCATTCCTAGCTCACTGGCCCTGTCACTGGACGAATTGCTGGCAACACAACATAAACTTCCGCGTGATCGTGACGTCGTGCTCTACTGCGCCTGCCCGCGAGATGCCACAAGTGTGCACGTGGCCTGGAAGCTTCGCGAGGCAGGATTCACCCGTGTGTGGCCGCTGGCCGGTGGCGTCGAAGCCTGGCATACAATGCTCCGCGAATCGGGACAAGCCGCAAGGGCTTCGTACATCCATACGGCTCCTGCCTGACCGTCAGGGAATAGCACAACAAGGAAACTGTCACGGAACTCACATGATCTACTCCGATGCAGGCTTTCTGCACTGGCAGCCGTCTTCATGGAACGTTACCCCCAGATAGGACGCTCGACGCGTCCAAAGGTTACAGCCCGAAATCAATTCAACGGGTCTTCTGTACGGCACATGATCTGGATCAACCTGATCCAATCACGCCAGCAGAACGAGCCCGAGGGTTTCCCGACCCGCTGCTCCTGAGGCAACTCGTGCAGGGAGGTGCACCCTGGAAGATCTTGTCCGATGGTTGCGCACATGTGTTGTCCGGCTATGGAACGGCTCCAGAAGGAGAAGTCCAGGTCGCATGGTTCAGCGCGGGCTCTCAGCGGCTCATGGCGTGGATCTTTGTCTGCCCCGGCTTGTTTTCTTTTCACATCGGCATCCACATACAGCCCGTCACCACAACGCGGGTAGAAATGTTTGGCTCTTTCATAAACATCATCATTTGTGACCCACCGGCCCCCAGAAAGGGGCACCGACTGGGGCCACGTTTATCAGTTTGCGGTTCACAAACTCACCGAATCCCAGCTCCGACAATTCTCGGCCGAATCCTGAATTCTTGACACCGCCGAACGGTAACTCAGGCGCAGTCCATGCGGGTTGATTCACAAAGACCATGCCGCTGTCGATTTGCTCAGCAACCCACTGACCGTGTTCCATATCACTTGTAAAAACAGAAGCTCCGAGCCCAAAGGGTGTCGCGTTGGCGAGCGCAACAGCCACGTCCTCGCTCTCTACCACATAATAAGAGGCAACCGGCCCAAATAATTCCTGCGAGTAGATAGGGTTGTTTCGGTCGATATCCGTGAGAACCGTGGGTTCGATGTAGAAACCAGGGCGATCGATTCGCCCACCGCCGAGCACCACGCGAGCGCCCCCTGTGCGTGCGATGTCTATCTGTCTCAGCAAGATGTTCATTGCCTTTTCCGACGATAGCGGACCAAGTGTCGTAGCGGGATCTTCAGGATTGCCGGCCTCGAGGACCGCCATTTTCTTCACGAACCCGTCGAGAAAGTCCCTGCCACGTTCTTTCCCGATAACGATGATCCGTTTTGAGGAGACACAACTCTGGCCCGTATTGAACATCCGGCCAAAGACGGCAGCTTCTATGCTCTTCTCCAACGGAGCGTCTTCGAGAACAATGAATGGATCGCTTCCTCCAAGTTCCATCACCGACTTCTTGAGATGACGGCCAGCGCGCTCCGCCACCGCAGAACCTGCGCGCTCGCTTCCGGTGACGGTGACTCCCCGCACCCGGGAGTCCTCGATAAGGCGCTCAACTTGGCTGATACTCGCAAAGATATTTGTATAGGAGCCGGGCGGCGCCCCGGCCGCCTCAAAGAGCCGTGCAAAGGCCAGTGCACATTGTGGGACATTTTCTGCATGTTTGACGATCACCACATTGCCGGCCATCAGCTGCGGTCCAACGACCCGCGCGATCTGATAGTAGGGGAAATTCCACGGTTCAATGGCGAGGATAATTCCGAGCGGGCGCGTTTCGAGCGTTGCACCCGGAGATTCAGACAGCTTCTTCGGCCTCAGAAACTCGCTCGCGTGCCTGGCATAGTAGTCAAGGATATCTGCAGACAACGACACTTCCGCACGCGATGTGCCGATCAGCTTCCCTACTTCAAGGGTGACGTATCGCGCATATTCCTCCGCATGCTCACGGAGCTTCGCCGCCGCGCCCGAAACGATTCGCGCCCGTTCGGCAACCGAACGCTGGCGCCAATCCTGCTCATAACACGCCTGCGCCGTGGCAATTGCCTGTTCCAGATCAGTATCGAGTATGTCGTGGTAGGTCTCTACGATCACTCCGGTCGCCGGGTTGATGGTCTGATAGGGCATGATTTTCCTCTCCCATGATAAAGTTCCGCGTTCCGCGCGCTTCATCAGTGAAGGCACATGGCACAAGGGGTGAGTGTGCCCCAAGAAAGATGGCACAACCTGGCGACCGCCATCTTTCTTGGGTGCGACTCTCTGCACATGGGCACACTGGCTAAGCCAAACCTTACCGATCCGCTATTCCTGGAGTCAGAACCAAATTGACCGGAAGTTTTTCCGCCAGGGTATAGCGACTCGCCTTATTTTCCTTCACCCACCGCTTTTCAGCCACAGATTCAAAAGGCGGGGGGAGTTCCCCTTGGAGCGACCACAGATCGAACGGGGTTTCGTCGATGGAGATCTCCCAATCGTATCCTCTGTCCTTTACAAATGGAGCGATGGCCTCATCGAGCGTCCGCATCCACCATTCCCTGAGAATCGGGCCAGGTATCGTCCTGGCAATCTGATCAACCTTGAAACGGATAAATTTGTGATGCGGCTCGCCGCCGACAAAACATGATCCCTTTGCCATTTCCTCAAACACACACACGACATAGAATCGCGGGATCGGAACGCCCGCATATACTTCTGTTATTCGCTTGGCCAGGGTCTTCTTATCATCGGCTGTAAAGGCTTCAGTTGGATGATAAATCTTCCACAATGGCATGGTTATGTCCTTCTCTTAGGTTGGGCACACGAGCCTGAGGCTTTTCCACACAACTCCTCACCCATTTGTCTTTCCTATCAGCAAGATCCGTTGCCCTGTCCGGAACTAGGTATCCATCTTCGCATCCTCCTTTCTTGCCGAAACACCGAGAGGCTCGTGTTCGCATGGCGCTTCTGTTGTCACCTTTCTCCTGACCCAGCCCGTGTTCAGCGCCTGAGTCAGTCATCGCTCTCTCCTCCCGCTGTTGATTCCCGACCTTGATCGTGGCTTCATGATGAAGGCGATACGCAATTCGCATTCCAATAGCGTATTCGTCGGATCTCGGCATCGATGTCGTTGAAACCAAAGAATACTGAGCACTACGATTCGGAAATTTCTCTGGCGCGACAAAAACATACCGAGAACGATCCGCTGAATTTACAGCGCGGTGCCGAAAACTTGGCTTCGTTTCAACTATCTACGATATGTTGAAGGTGAAGTTAGTGAAGCGGGCAACGACGAGGCGCAAAATCCTTCCTCTACCCCGCTACCCCGTAAACGACATTCCAAGTTAGGGAACTACCCGCTGTCATGGGAAGTCGGTGAATTTTGATGCGAATCGGGAGTATCATAGGCTGCGCTGTTTTCTTGAACGCCAAGGGTCAACATCGCTCTTTGGAAGCATGCTGGCGCTTTGATGCGCATTGGTTGAAGCGGAACTCACCCACCCAAAAGAGGACCTATGCAACTCAAGAGTCCCTATGCTGACGATCCGCACTCAGGTACCCTCGATAACCTCTTTTATGCTGTGAGTGACGCCATGCAGAATCTGGTCTGGGTCGCGAAAGCCGACGGGACCATCGAGTATCTTAATGGGCCATGGATTGAGTACACGGGCGTCGCTTCGGAAGACATCCACGGTTGGATCTGGACACTCACCGACATCATTCATCCGAACGATCTCCCGAGTTTGGTCCACACATGGTCCGCGACGCTGAAGGTTCGGCAGCCGGGCGAGGCTGAAGCCCGAATACGCCGCTCCGACGGCCACTATCGTTGGTTTTTGTTTCGGGCGGTGCCCCTGTTCGACGAGCAGGGCACCGTCGCCCGCTGGTATGGAACACATACCGATATTGAAGCCCGCAAGCAGGCTGAAACCTTACTGACGGGAGAAACTCGTATTCTAGAAATGCTTGCCACCGGATGTCCGCTCTCGGACATTCTTGATGCCTTGTGTCGGCTCATTGAAAACCTGTCGAGCGGAGCTCTCTGCAGTATTCTGCTGGTTGATCCAATTCACAATCGCATGAAGCACGGAGCTGGCCCCAATCTTCCCCTTACCTACAGTGAGTCCATCCATGGGAGGCCCGTGAATCTCGATGCGGGGCCGTGCGGGATGGCCGCATGTCTGAAAGAACAAGTGATTGCGGCCGATGTTGCATCGGATACACGGTGGGACAAGTCAGGATGGCGTGAGTTGGCCATGGCACATGAGCTACGGGCCTGTTGGTCCACTCCAATCTTGTCATCCAATGACACGGTGTTGGGTACCTTCGCCATCTACTCGCGCGAGCCTAGACATCCGACCCCACAGCATCAACACCTCATCGGGCAAATCACGCACCTCGCGACCGTTGCCATTGAGCAGAGGCATGCAGAGGATAGACTCCGTCAAGATGAACGAGAGCTTAGGCAGATCACCGATGCCATCGCCCAACTCATCTCTGTCCTTGGACCTGAAGGGAACCTACTGTATGTGAACCGCTTAGTGCTTGATTATAGCGGCCTGCCCGTAGAAGACATCATGGCGGATGACTTTCGCGTTCGACTGTTTCACCCCGATGATCTCGAACGAGTGAACACCGAGCGTCAGCATGGACTCGAACACAGCGCCCCGTTTGAGCTCGAAGTACGAATTCGCCGCAAGGACGGGCAGTACCGCTGGTTTCTCATCCGCTATAACCCGTTAAAGGACGAACAGGGTCGGATCATTCGCTGGTACGGCACAGGAACCGACATCGATGATCGCAAAAGGGCCGAAGAAAGAACTCACAAAGAGAACTTGGCATTGCGTGAAGAAATCAACAGCGCTTCGATGTTTGAAGAGATCGTCGGGTCCTCAAAAGCAATTCGCAGCGTCCTGACGCAAGTCGCCAAAGTGGCGCCGTCGGATTCCACGGTGCTCATACTCGGTGAGACTGGAACGGGCAAGGAGTTGATCGCTCGGGCCATCCACAGGCGTTCGAACCGGTCGTCGCGGGCGTTTATTCGTGTCAATTGTGCGGCCATCCCCGCCTCGCTCATGGCCTCCGAGCTGTTTGGGCACGAGAAAGGCGCCTTCACCGGTGCGCTCCAACGGCGTCTCGGTCGATTTGAGCTGGCCGACGGCGGCACGATCTTCCTCGACGAAATTGGGGACCTGCAGCCCGAAACCCAGATCGCGCTCCTGCGAGTGCTTCAAGAGCGGGAAATCGAACGGGTCGGCGGCAACAAGCCAATCCCTGTGGATGTGCGCATACTGGCCGCTACGAACCGCAACCTTAAGGCAGCCATCGCAGCAGGGACGTTTCGAGAAGACCTGTTCTATCGGCTCAATGTGTTCCCCATACAGATCCCTTCGCTGCGGGAGCGAATTGACGATATCCCGCTACTCGTCACTTACTTGGTTGAGCGGTATGCAAAGAAGGCCAGCAAACGCATCAGCGCCGTCCAGGACGAGACTCTAGCGCTCTTTCAGGCCTACGAGTGGCCCGGCAATATTCGTGAGCTGCAGAATGTCATCGAGCGAGCTGTCGTGCTATGCGAAAGCGAGACCTTCTCAGTCGACCAGACTTGGTTGAAACCGGAAGAGCAGCGGCTGTCGCGAACGAGCCTTGACCTCAGCACTGCACTGGCTGAGCATGAAAAGGAACTCATTGAATCCGCATTAGCGGATTGTGGCGGTCAAACCGGAGGGCCGGCCGGTGCGGCCGTCAAGCTCGGACTGCCTAGGCAGACGCTGGACTCAAGAATCAAAGCTCTAGGAATTGACCGGCACCGATTTAAGATTTCTCAAGCCGAGCGAAACAGCACACGGGGCTGAACATTTTCTGACAGCCCAACGATGAGGGCGGGTCTCCCTCTAGACATCGCATCTCGGTGGGGTAGTTTTCTGATCTCGCTCTTCCTCTCCCCCTAGCCCCAGAGACCGCTCATCTTCTCATCCTCCCACCTTGCAAGAGATTGTGATCACCCGTCATCGCAACCATTCAGCTGTGGAATCCGGAGAAAATGGTTCCAATATACCCGCAACTCACAGGCCACGGCGAAGACTGGTCAGCTTGAGGATTTCCACAGTCGCTCAGCCTCAAATTTGAACCCGATGGTGTACTGATGTCGGTTTGTTATCGGGCACCTCCTGGAACCGACTATTCATTTTTTAGTTGTCCACAACACCCGGCTCAACTCACCGCTCCTTTCTCCTGCTTGTCGATATTTCGGCACCTGTCGAACTGACGGCGCGCGCGCGTCGACAGTTGCTTTCTTTTTGTTCCAAGATTTCTCCAGCTAAACACGCATTTCATCGGTTAATTGATGAGTTACATATGCTGCCAGCTCGCGATACTCGTCTGGAACGTTCATTGCTGTATCCCTCTATCAGATTCACGCCGGTGCAGGGGCATTAAGAACATTCTACCGGCACACACAGGAGGGTATGGGTCATGACTCGTCGTGGGTGGTTCGGATCTTTACTGGTACTCGTCATTATCGCCATCGGGGCCGGCTTGGGATTGTGGAAGTACGAATCCATTCAAGCCAGCGCCGAGGCTTCCACCAGCCAGCCGGAGCCGATGGAGTCTGTCATGGTTGCTACGGCAAGGGAAATTGAACATCAACCGACCACCACGTCAATCGGAACGGTCTTGGCACTCCAATCCATCACGCTCAAGAATGAACTCCCCGGCACCGTGCGCCATGTCACATTGACTCCAGGACAGATCGTCGACAAGGGGGCGCTCCTCGTGGCGCTCGACGTCTCCGTCGAGGAAGCAGAACTCAAGGCGCAGGAAGCCCAGGCCGCTTTGGCAAAATCGGTGCTCAACCGGCGGCACAACTTGAATCAGGAGATGGCCACAACTCAGGAAGAAGTCGATCGCGCACGCGCGGATCTCGATATTGCCTTGGCTCAAATCGCGCGCACGCAAGCGATCATCGCTCGCAAGACCATCCGCGCGCCATTTAAAGCGCGGGTCGGCATCGCGGACGTGCATCCCGGACAGTACCTCAACGAAGGCACGCAACTGACGACGCTGCAAGGTATCGGTGATGCCGTCCACGTGGATTTCACTGTTGCACAGCAAGTCGCCGCCTCCCTGAGGGAAGACGGCAGTGTCGACGTCTTCGTCGCGGGTCACACCGCCCCGATTACAGCCAGAATCGTCGCCCTCGATGCGCGCATCGACCCAACGACCCGCAACGCGATGGTGCGGGCAAGGATCAAGGGGGCAGACCAGGCGCCAGCTCCGGGAGCCTCGGTGCGTGTCCAAGTTCCGGTCGGCCCCTCACGCACGGCTATCGCTATTCCTGTCAGCGCCCTGCGCAAAGGACCGGGAGGCGATCAAGTTTTCGTGATCCAGCCGGATGAACACGGCAAAACCCGCGCCCATGCGCGGCTGGTCGAAAGCGGCGCCATGCTCGGCGATGAAGTCGTCATTCACACCGGGCTGTCGGCCAACGAAATGGTGGCGGCGTCAGGCTCGTTCAAGTTACGCGACGGGGTGCTGGTTGCGATCGCCGGTGAACAAGGCAAAGAGAACCACCTGACCCTGTTGATGAGCAGACGCTGAACAAACCGCAAGATACCAACAAGGATATTTCTATGCGCTCATTCACCGACATCTTCATCAAACATCCGGTACTGGCCGTAGTCGTCAACCTCGTGATCATCCTTGCCGGCTGGCGAGCATTGACGGCCTTGCCGGTGCAGCAGTACCCCCAAATCGAGAGCTCGTCCGTGATCATCACGACAGTCTATTACGGAGCGAGCGCGGAAACGGTTCGCGGATTCCTCAGCACCCCCATCGAACGGGTCGTCTCTGCGATCAGCGGCGTCGATTACGTGGAATCGACCAGTCGGGCCGGTGTCAGCACCGTCACGGTTCACCTCAAACTGAATCACAACAGCACGGCGGCGTTGGCCGAAGTGACGGCTCGACTTCAACAGGTCCGGTCGGAACTGCCGGCGGAAGCGGAACCGCCGGTGATCGAGCTGCAGCGTGCCGATCGCCCCTATGCCTCGTTCTACCTCAGCTTCGCCTCCAGCGAGCGCACCGTGCCTGCGGTCACGGATTGGCTGCTGCGCACACTCCAGCCTCAACTATCCACGCTCGCCGGCGTGCAACGAGTCACCATCGAAGGCGGCCGCCAGATCGCCATGCGCATCTGGATCGATCCCGACCGCCTCGCCGCCTTTAATCTCTCACCGGGTGACGTGCAGGGAGCGCTTCGGCGCAACAACTATTTGGCCGCGGTCGGGCGGACGAAAGGCAATGCGGTGCAAATCAATCTGCTCGCAAACACCGACCTGCGCTCTGCCACCGAGTTCGAGGAATTGATCGTCGCCGACCGCGGAGGCGCCATCGTACGCCTGAAGGACGTCGCGCGGGTCGAGCGGGGAGCTGAAGAGGCGGACATGATCGCCAAGTACAACGCGACCGAAGGCGTGTACCTCGGGATCTGGCCGGTGCCGGGGGCGAATGAAATCGAGGTACAGCATCGATTGCGCGATGAGATGGAGCGCATCCGGCCGACGCTGCCCCCCGACATCGACATGCAGCTGGTGTGGGACGGCACGATGTTCATGCGGAGTGCACTGACGGAAATCACGAAGACCCTGTCTGAGACCATCTTGATCGTGGCCATCGTGGTCTTCCTCTTTATGGGCTCGGTCCGGACAGCGCTGGTTCCGCTCGTTGCGATGCCGGTGTCGTTGGTCGGCGCGGCCATCTTCATGTTTGCGTTCGGCTTCAGCCTCAATCTGCTGACCCTGCTCGCCATCGTCCTGTCGGTCGGGCTGGTCGTGGACGATGCGATTGTGGTCGTCGAAAACGTCGAGCGACATGTGCGCCTGGGCAAATCGCGCATCGATGCAGCGTTAATCGGCGCCCGCGAATTGCTCGGTCCGATCATCGCCATGACGATCACCCTGGCGGCGGTCTACACGCCGATCGGATTCCAGGGTGGGTTGACCGGGTCGCTCTTCCTGGAATTTGCCATCACGCTCGCCGTGGCAGTCGTCCTGTCGGGCGTCGTGGCCATCACCCTGTCGCCGGTCATGAGTTCCCGGTTCGTTCACCCGCAGGGGAAAGAGGGCCGGTTGACCGGCTTTGTCAACCGACGGTTCGAAGAGGTGCGCCGTGTCTACGCCCGGTTGCTCGATGGTGCACTGACCATGCGTTGGGGAATCGTAGCAGCAGCGTTGCTAATCATGGTCATGGCTTGGCCGCTGTACCTGTTTTCTCGGCAAGAACTGGCGCCGGTGGAGGATCAAAGCCACATCAGCCTGTTCTTCGAAGCAGCCCCTGACTCGACGTTGGCCGCCAGTAACCGCGAGCATCTGCACGTCGTCGAGGCCATCACATCCCTTCCCGAAACGAGGTTCACCTGGTCCCTGACGACATCCTGGGGCGGGTTCGGGGGCCTGGTCGCGAAGGATTGGAAAGAGCGTACCCGTTCGACTGAGGAAATGTACGGCGAGGTGTTTGGCAGGGTCTCGCAGGTGCCAGGCCTTCGAGTATTCCCGCGTTTGGACCCGCCTCTGCCGACGCCGGGCCAGTATGACGTCGAACTCCTTCTGCAGAGCGACCTGCCGATCAACCGGCTCCTTGAAACGACAGGAGCGGTTCTCAACGCCGGGTGGCAGAGCGGCATGTTCCTGTACGTGGACACCGACTTGAAGATCGACTTACCCGAGGCACGTGTCGTGCTGGACCGGGAGCGTCTCGCTGATCTTGGACTCGACTTGGCCGGCGTCGGCCGTGAGCTCGGCACCATGCTCGGCGGCGCCTACGTGAACCGGTTCAACTACTTCGATCGGAGTTATAAGGTCATCCCGCAGCTCGGGGACGAGGATCGTGCCACCGTCGGCCCGTTGCTTGATTTGAAAATCAAAACGCCGAGCGGCCAACTCGTGCCGGTGTCGACGTTCACACACATCGAAACGAACACCGCACCACGCACCCTGAACCGTTTCCAACAACGAAATGCCGTGCGCATCTTCGGCGGCGTGAAGCCCGGCATCACAAAAGAACAAGGACTGCGCGTGCTGGAAGAAGCTGCCGCAAAGGTGAGCAATCCTTCCGTCGTACTCGACTACGCAGGCGAGTCAAGACAGATCCGTCAGGAGGGCGCTGCGCTGACCGTCACGCTGGGATTCGCTCTCGTACTCATCTATTTAGTCTTGAGCGCACAGTTTCAGAGCTTCCGAGATCCACTGATCGTCCTCCTGGGCTCAGTCCCCCTTGCGATCTCCGGTGCGCTGGTCTTTAGCTTCCTTGATCTCACGACCATTAACATTTACTCGCAAGTCGGCCTGATCACGCTGGTGGGGTTGATCGCAAAAAACGGCATCCTCATCGTGGAGTTTGCCAACAAACTGCAAGCCAGCGGGCTCTCAAGGATTTCCGCGGTACGTGAAGCGGCCTTGACCAGATTGCGACCGGTGCTGATGACCTCCGCGGCCACCGTCTTCGGGCATTTGCCATTGGTGCTCGCGTCCGGACCTGGCGCCGCAGCCCGTAACAGCATCGGGATGGTGTTGGTCACAGGGATGACGGTCGGCACGCTGTTCACCTTGTTTGTCGTGCCCGTGTTCTACTCACTGATCGCGGCCCAGCATCAACTGGCGCTGACACACGAAGACATCGCAGTCATAGACGAGGATCTACTGCTCACAGGAGCGAAGGGGTGACGTCATCGTGGCGGTTCCAGCAAGAAAAGGGTTTTCAACATGCTGAAGATCACCTCAGGTAACAGTCAGACTTCAACGCGGTTGACGTTGGAAGGCCGACTGGCCGGAGCCTGGGTCAAGGAACTCGAGCAATTCTGGCGACCCATGACGGCATCGCAACGGGGATCGTTGATCGTGGACCTCGGGGGCGTGACTTTTATTGAACAGACAGGCAAGGCGCTTCTCACAGAGATGTGGCGAGAAGGAGCTGAACTCATAGGAAACGGATGTTGCACCAGGTCCATCATCCAGGAAATCACGGGTTCACCATTACCCACCTCGTCGATCCGACGGGGAATGAAATAAGGAAGATCAAGATGCGTCCATTCAGTGCGTTTGCAATGGGATTCCTGTTCCTCACCGCCTGCGCGGTCGGCCCGGATTATTCCCGCCCGAATCTGTCGACGCCGGAGAAGTTCCGGATGGCCGGCGCCACGCAGGAGGCCGAGTCCTTCGCCAACCTCCCCTGGTGGGACCTTTTAAAGGATGAGGAACTCCAACGGCTCATCCGGATTGCGCTGAGTGAGAACAAAGACCTCAGGCGAGCCGTGGCTTCCGTTGAAGAATTTCAAGCACGCGTGCTTACGGCGAAGATGGATTTTATCCCGAAGGCCGAAATAACGGCCAGTGGGCCGTCCTTCGGCCGAAAGGCGAACTTTCTGTTTCCGGGGTTCCCCAACGCGTTCAATTATTACCTGCAGGGCAATCTTGCCTGGGAATTGGACATTTGGGGCCGCATTCGCCGATCACACGAAGCGGCATACGCTGACCTTTTAGCCCGTGAAGAATCCCGGCGGGCGGTCGTGCTCCAGCTCGTGAGCGGCGTCGCGGAAGCGTACTTCGATCTGCTGCAGTTTGATCTGCAGCTGAACGTGGCGAAGCGCACGCTGGGATCGTGGGAAGAATCGGTCAGGATCGCTCAGGCGCGTGTGCGGCAGGGTGTGATTACAAAAATTGACGCGGATCAGTTCGTCTCAGAACGGGCGAACGCCGCAGCGCGCGTCGCAGAATTGACCCGCCAGATGGTGCAAAAGGAGAATCAGCTCAGTGTGTTGCTTGGACGCAATCCTGGTCGCATCCTGAGAGGACAGTCGCTGACAGAACAAGTGCTGGTTCCGGATGTCCCACCCGGCCTGCCTTCAGAATTATTACAGCGCCGGCCGGATGTGGTGCAGGCTGAACAGACGTTGGCAGCGATGACGGCACGAATCGGCGCCGCCAAGGCGGACCGTTTTCCAAAACTCAGCATTACGGGAATCCTCGGTGTCGCCAGCCCTCAGTTCTCCCGACTCATTGCAAGCGAGACCGCGTTCGGCGTCATCGGTCCTAGCGTGGCCGGCCCCTTGTTCAATGCCGTCGCGTTAGGGTTTCAGCAGAAAGCCGCCGAAGCACAGGCGCGGGAGCAGCTTGCACAGTACGAACAAACAGTCCTTGTCGCCTTTCGAGAGGTTGAAGACGCATTGGTGGCCGTCTCGACCGCTCGCGAACAACGTGTGGCACAGGCCGAACAGGTGGAGGCCCTACAGTCGGCTCTGCAACTGGCGAGTCTCCGGTACAAAGGCGGGCTCGCCAACTATCTCGACGTGCTCGTCGCGCAACGCAATCTCTTTGAGGCGGAACTGGCGCTGGCCGGGACCCATCGATTGCACTTGGTCTCAGTCGTCCAACTCTATAAGGCCTTGGGCGGTGGGTGGTCACCTCTGAATTCTGCTCAGCAGATACCGGCAACGCATGGGTCGGAAGTTGGAAAGGGATAAGCAGGAGGGTGTCGATCCGTATCGGGAGTGTAGTCTTTAGTTCGATCGCCGTCGAACGGAGAAGAATCACGTCCGGATCCTGAAGAAATTGGAACTATGCGGCACCACGCTGGAGGGTATCGAGACACATGTGTCCGTTGAAAGAGACCTACGAGCACGACACCGGCGATGTGGCAGACGATACCAGGCAGAAGGACGCCACGATGGAACTACGACTGGTCCGGATGAAGGACATCCAGACCTGCGGGAAGATCATGTATGAAGCATTCCGGGACATCTCCCGGCGCCACAATTTTCCTCCCGATTTTCCCGACGCGGGGGCTGCAGAAGGACTGTTGAGCGACCTGTTGCACGCGCCCGCTTTCGACGCCTTTCTAGCCGAAAGAGAGGGCCGCATACTCGGCAGCATCTTCGTCTCGCGCCGGTCGCAAGTGGGCGGCATCAGTGTCCTGACCATCGATCCGAAAGCCCAGAATTGTGGGGTTGGCCGACGCTTGCTGCAGCATGGCATGGAGTTCTTGGCCACGCAGGGCCATAGACGGCAACAGATTATTCAAGTCGGATATCACAACCGTTCGCTATGTCTCTATGCCAAATCGGGTTTTATTGCCAGCGAGTTGCTGTCCAACATGACCGGCCGACCGGTCAGGGTTAACTTTCCGTCCCGCACGGTGCGAAGAGCGTCCGAGAGTGACGCACGCGCCTGCAACGCGCTTTGTCGTAAGGTGCAGGGCTTTGATCGTGAGCACGAGGTGGCGTACGCCATCGCACGCGGGACAGCTGCCGTGGTAGAGAGCACCGGGCGGATCACCGGTTACACGACGGGAGTCGGATTTGTGGGCCATGGCGTGGGTGAGACGAACGAGGATCTGAAGGCCTTGATCGCATCGGCTGACGGGTTTACAGGGCCGGGCATTCTCATCCCGACGGGCAACGGTGAACTCTTCCGGTGGTGTCTCGAAAACGGGCTCAGAGTCGTGCAGCAGATGACCCTTATGGATACGCAACCTTCGGGTCCGACAAACGGGGTCTATTGGCCTGCTGTCTTGTCTTGAACAGGACATACCACTCGGTTTCACAGACTAAGGAGATGCGGTGACTGACAAAACCAGGATCACGGAAATCGCCCCCGATCACTATGTGATTTCGATCTATGTCCGGGAGTTCAACCTCAGATTCAATCACTTCCTGATCAAGGACGACGAACCGCTGTTGTTTCACACGGGAATGAAACAAATGTTCCCGCTTGTTCGAGATGCGGTGGCGCGCGTCATCAATCCCGCGACATTGCGATGGATCTCGTTCAGCCACTTCGAGGCGGATGAATGTGGAGCACTGAATGAGTGGCTGGCCATTGCGCCTCAGGCGGCGCCGGTATGCGGCTTGGTTGGGGCGGTCGTGAGCGTGAACGACTTCGCCGTCCGTCCCGCGCACGTGTTGGCGCACGACGAGATTCTAAAGACCGGCGCCTATCGTTTCCGGTATCAGCAGACGCCACATGTACCGCACAACTGGGAGGCGGGCCTTTTGTTCGAAGAGGTCACCCGAACGTTGCTGTGCTCGGATTTGTTCACTCATGAAGGAGACGTTGAACCGATGACCAAGACCGATGTCGTCGATCGGGCCAAGCAGGCGCTGCTCGCAGGCAAGAAGGGGCCTTTTGCCGATCCCTACCCTTACACGCCGTTGACCGAACCGATCCTGCATGGCTTGGCTCAACTTCTTCCCGCGCAATTGGCCCTCATGCACGGATCTGTGTTCGTGGGAGACGGTGGGCAGGCCTTGCGCGACTTGGCAATTGTGATGCGGGAGGTGTTGGGGAAGTACCCATGAAAATCGAGCGACTCGTTATCAAACCGGACCCCTATGAACCGTTTCGTCTGGCTCAAGGCTATCGTGTCGGCGACCTGTTGTTCATCTCCGGTCAGGCTGCGATCGATCGGAACGGTCGGATTGTCGGAGTCGGCGACTTTGACGCTCAGGCGAAGCAGGCGTTCGAAAATCTCGATTGCGTGCTCCGGGCTGGTGGGTCGAGCTTAAAGAATGTCGTCAAGGTCACGATCTTCCTCACCGACATGTGCAATTTTAACAAGATCGTTGAATTGCGCGGGAAATGGTTTACCGCCCCCTATCCCGCCGACACGATCGTTGAAGTGAGTTCGCTCTTTTCCCCAGACGCGATGATCGAGATCGAGGCCATTGCCGTCGCCGATAAGGCGGCGGAGCGACGCTGATAGGGGGTCGATGAAGGAGCTCGTGGCACTGTCGCTGTAAACAGCCTGCCGATTCAACCACTCGGTGGGACGCAGCAGTCAAATGGCGGATCACAAGCCATCAGGCACAACTCAACCGACCTGCATCACGAGCATTGTGCCGTTGACGAGAACCGCCGGCATAGACGAGGGTAGCCGATGATCGATTTAGTCCTTTCCGCCTTTCACTTTCTGTTGGCCTTCACGCTCGTCGCCATCCTCGCAGCGCAGAGCGCCCTCATCAGACCGGGGATCACCGCGTCGAGCCTTGGTTTGGCCGCAAACTTAGATCGAGTCTATGGCGCGAGCGCGGTGCTGCTGCTCGGCGCGGGATTCAGTCGCGTCTATTGGGGCGCAAAGGGCTCATCCTTTTATCTGTCGAATCCTCTCTTCTGGACCAAGATCGGTCTCTTTATGACAGTGGCATTCCTCTCGATTCCGCCAACCTTGCAGCTGATCCGATGGAGTAAGCAAGCTCGCTCGCAATCTGCATTTCTGCCATCTGACGAACAAGTTCGAGGCCTTCAACAGTGGTTGCGCGCGGAAGTGATCGTGCTCCTGGCGATCCCATTTGTCGCGGCCGCCATGGCCCGCGGACTCGGGCTCTCGTGACAGCCGAAGACAAGTAACGAAAAGCCAAGGTCTTTTTTGAGGGAATCGGAGAGTTGGCATACCTGTCGATTTAGGGCCTACTGATTCGACTAATCAGTATGCAGCCATTTTATTATGAAGGAGTCATCTATCATGCAAAGGATTACTCCATGTCTATGGTTCGACACTCAAGCCGAAGAGGCGGCGAAGTTTTACGTCTCCCTGTTCAAGCACTCGAAACTCGGCCCGATCACCCGTTATGGAGACGCTGGCGCACAGGTGTCGGGGAGACCGACGGGGTCGGTCATGACCGTGACGTTCGAAATTGAGGGGCAAGAATTCGTTGCGCTCAATGGCGGACCGCTCTTCAAGTTTACAGAAGCGGTCTCCTTTATGGTGAAGTGCGAAACGCAGGCCGAAATCGACGAGATGTGGGACAAGCTTTCTGAGGGCGGAGAAGAAGGACCCTGCGGCTGGTTGAAAGACAAGTACGGATTGTCCTGGCAGATAGTCGTGCCGGCCTGGGATGAGATGCTGCGGGACAAGGACAGCGAGAAATCAGAACGAGTCATGGCGGCGATTCTTCAAATGAGCAAACCCGACATGCAGCAAGTCCAACAAGCTTACGAAGGGCGATAAAGAGGTGTTTGTATGCGGTTCATGGTCATCGTCAAAGCGACAAAGGATTCGGAAGCGGGCAAAATGCCGAGCACAGAACTTCTAGAAGCGATGGGTAAATACAACGAGGAGCTTGTGAACGCCGGGGTTCTGCTGGCGGGCGATGGACTTCACCCCAGCTCGAAAGGTGCCCGTGTCAAATTCTCAGGAAACAAGCGCACGGTGATCGATGGTCCCTTCGCCGAAACCAAGGAACTCATTGCGGGCTATTGGCTCTGGCAATGCAAGTCTAAGGAAGAGGCGGTCGAATGGGTCAAACGGTGCCCCAATCCCATGCCGGGGGAATCCGAGATCGAAATCCGCCAGGTCTTCGAGGCAGACGACTTCGGCGCGGAGTTCACGCCGGAGATGAAAGCGCAAGAAGAACGATTGCGGGCGGAGGCAGCCAAAAAGAAATAACGCCGTCTCGCCCAAAGGTCAGACGCCGGAACCAAGCAAACACATGCCGGGGAATTTTAAACACATGACGCGAACGATCAAGAAAGGATGACGCTCATGGGATATGTCGATGGATATGTTCTGCCCGTTCCCAAGAAAAACCTGAAAGCCTATCGCCGTCTTGCACAGCAAGCGGCGAGGCTCTGGCGCGAGCACGGCGCCCTCGCCTACAAAGAATGCGTCGGCGACGATCTCACAACGAAGATGGGCGTGCCGTTTCCGAAACAAGCCAAAGCCAAAACCGGCGAGACGGTGATCTTCGCATACATTTTGTTCAAGTCCCGCGCCCATCGCGACCGCGTCAACACCAAGGTGATGAAAGATCCGCGTATCCATGCCATGTGCGACCCGAAAGACATGCCCTTCGACTACACACGAATGACCTACGGCGGATTCAAAGTCTTCGTCGATTTTTAGCGCTGCAGCTTGACATGCGCCCATAAGAATTGTTTCGATGCAAGGCAAGAATTTCCTACGTTACCCTAACTTGATACAGGAGGTTTTTATGCGTTCTGCATTCGTCCCGTTTGCCTGTCTCGCGCTGGCTCTTCTCGCGTCTCCGGTCATAGCCAAGGAAAAGAAGCACAAACAACCGATGGACCAACAAGCGATGATGGAGCTCTGGAAACAGGCTGCGACGCCAGGTGAGCCGCACAAGTTGTTTGCCACTCTCGCCGGCAGCTGGACGACCACAACCAAGGAGTGGATGGAGCCGGGCAAGCCTCCGACAGAATCCACCGGCACGGCGGAACTGAAGATGTTGTTGGATGGCCGATTTCTCTACCAGGAATTCAACGGTCAGATGATGGGCCAGCCATTCAACGGGATCGGCATCGATGGGTATGACAATATCCGCAAGAAATATGTGACCGCCTGGATGGATTCGATGGGCACCGGCATCTTTCTTATGGAGGGAACGGCCAGCCCGGACGGAAAAACCATCACACTCAAAGGTTCTCACCCGGAACCAGGTGGTGGACACATGAGCCATCGTGCCATCTGGAAACTGATCGACAACAACAACCAGACGTTCGATATGTATGGTGCGCACCACGGCCAGAAGGAAACGAAGATGATGGAGATCACGTACCAGCGGAAACCGTAGCGATCAGGCAGAAGTATACCGGTCGTCGAACATCACCAGAGCGCACGGGCCGTACCGTCTTGCTATGGGAAAATCCTGAACGGGCTTAGGTGGTCTTGACCAGGCTGGGCCAACGTGCTGAACTAGGGGCCATCCACTTTCACTTTCTCAACAAGGAGGCATCCATTATGTCGACGAAACAGTACAAGCAACTCGGATGTTTGGATGTTCAACCGTCCGGTGGCTGCGGATTCCAGGTCAGGGCCGAAACCGAGGGAGAGCTCATGCAACTGGTGGCGACACACGCCAAGCAGTGCCATAAGCTCGACTCAATTCCGGCTGAAATGGTCTCAGCGGTCAAAGCGGCCATCAAAACGGTCTCCGTCACAGTTTGATGGCCAGCGCGCCACGGATGGTCTTCCCCTTGCAGAACTTCCTGCACGGGGAGGATCGCCGTCTCGACCGACGAAAACTCATCCCCTTGATTCGGGAGGTTGCTATGAAACGTGTGATCGGTTTGCTTGCACTGTCGGTCCTCTTGGTCAGCCTCAGCGGCTGCAGCTATCTGTTTTATCCGCATGCCAAAGACTTCGCGGAAAAGGCCAAGGACCCGAACGACGTTCAGACCTTGATTAATTTGACGAACATGATGGAAACCAGCGCAAAGGCGGCGAAAAGCGGCAAGGGCGTCGATCAAGCACTGGACGATCTCCACAATCAATTCCATGCCTTCGACGACAATCTGTGCTGCGTGGATAAGGAAACACGCGAGAAACCGGCCCATGCGCTCGCCGTGACACATAATAAGGAGCTGTGGGCGATTTTTAAACGCGTCTGGAAATTCAAGAGCGACCAACCGCAGCGGGAGCAGCACCTCGACCTGTTCGCAACCGAGGTGAAGGAACTGCGAGAGACGTTACAGACGCTCAAATGACGACTGAACGTCATCGGTCAACCCATCAGGAGGAACGCACCGCCCATGGCCCCACAACAGACGCCTGAACAGATCATCGACGGTCAACGACAGGACTGGAACCGTGTCGCCGGTGGCTGGGAAAAGTGGGACCGGTTCTTCGACGAGCAGATGGCGTTTCTGAACCACAGGCTGGTCGCCGATGCCCGGCTGCGGTCAGGGCTTCGCGTGCTGGATCTTGGCTCGGGAACCGGCTACCCGGCACTGCTTGCCGCCCGGACGGTCGGCCCGGACGGCAGCGTGATTGGCATCGATCTGGCTGAGCAGATGCTCAATGCTGCGCAGCGCAAAGCGTCGTCCCTCAGGCTTTCCAATGTCTCGTTTCAAACCGGCGATGTCACGACCTTGCCGTTCGACGCGGCCTCGTTCGATGCGATTACCAGTCGATTTTGCCTCATGTTCCTCCCCGACATTCCAAAAGCGGTTACCGAAATCGGCAGAGTCATGAAACCGGGAGGCTGGCTGTCCGCAGCGGTCTGGTCTGCACCGGATAAGAATGCCTATCTGACGACGCCGCTCGCCGTCATCAAACAATTCATCGAGCTCCCACCGCCGGACCCAACCGCACCGGGGATTTTCCGGCTGGCCAAACCGGGTGAGCTAATGCGCATGCTCCAGGAGGCCGGATTCGTGAACATCGTCGAGGAAGAATATCTCGCCGAGGTGCGGTTTCCGTCGGGCGAAGAATACTACGAGAGTCTCATGGACATCGCCGCGCCGATCCAGAATCTGTTTGCGCGGTTGTCCAAGCAGCAACAAGCGGACGCGCGCAATCGGATCGTCGGGTCCATCGGCCAATACCGAAGGGCAGACGATATCGCCTTGCCCATCGCCGTGCGTATGGTCGCCGCCCGCAAACCATTCGGCTGATCTGATGCCGGCAAAACATGACGGCTTCAAGGACTTCGTGCTGGATCAATTGGCCGATCTGCGAGGGCTGACCTCCCGCGCCATGTTCGGTGGCTACGGCCTATCCTGCCGCGGACGGTTTTTCGGAATCGTTCACAAGGGCCGGCTGTACTTCAAAGTGACGCCGGAAACGGTTGACCAATACAAAACCCACGGCATGTCACCGTTCCACCCCAATCCAAAACAAACTCTCAAGTCGTTCTATGAAGTGCCGGTCGATGTGATTGAAGATACGGAACAACTAAACGAGTGGGCTGAGCAGTCCGTGCGGAGGTAGTCGTCCCCTGGCGTTGTCATCGCTCGCTGATCGCCGATGCGCTGATGGTGATTGGCCGGGAGATCCGGGCCACCATGAGCGGCACGAAGACGGACTTGCGCCGGCTGGCGACATGCACCATTCAAGACAATGGATCGATCCATCATCCCGCCCCTGACGCCCCCTCGCCTCTTCTAACAAGCCGGTTGCGCTACCTGTCCGTTTTCTGCAGACTCCACTCCATGCTCTATCAGGTAAGCGCCGACCTCATTGTCCTCCTGCATCTTGGCTTCGTGCTCTTCGTACTTTTGGGCGGGTTCCTGCTCATCAAATGGCCCAGGCTCATGTGGCTGCACCTGCCGGCGGTTGCCTGGGGGGCCTTCGTGGAATTCAGCGGCTGGATCTGTCCCCTCACGCCCTTGGAGAACTGGCTCAGGGCGCAAGCGGGCGAGACGACTTACGCAGGAGACTTCATCGTCCGGTCTCTGACCTCAATTCTGTATCCGGGTGCCTTGACCCATGAGATCCAACTCATCTTGGGGACAGCCCTGCTCGTCGTGAATCTGGCAATCTACAGCTGGCTACGGCAAACACCTCGTTGACAAGTATTCTCCAGAGGCTCTAGTCTGCCGAACGCCACGATCGGCCATCGCAGCCAGAGAGAGCAGCAGATTCTGTCGTTCCCGGGCAAGAGCCGAGTGCACCGTAGCGGTAACTGATGAAAGGAACCGACCCGTATGCGTTGGTTCAACTGGCTTGGAATTCTGATGATGGTGCTCGGCCTCGCAATCAATGAGGCCTTGTTTTTCGCCGCATGGTCCGATTTCAACATGACGTGGGCCGTCGGACTCGGATCATATTTCGTGATTGCGCTTGGGCTATCCCTATGGGGAGGCCCGAAGCGCGAAGAAGACTGACCTACACATCCCCTCACCCTCGTAATTCATTCTGTCGTCACAAGATGCGGTGGAACACCCCGGGACCGGGAAATGGCGAAGGGACATTCACAACGCTCGACACTGGTTCTGTCATTGCCATGTCCGGGAGAGGCGACTTGCACAACAGCCCGGGTACAATCTGCATTAATTCTTCCCTCTCCCGTCACAAAATGATCTTGCTTCCTGGAACATACAGCGACCGGAACGATTGGCTGGACGGGAGAGCCGCACGTGAAGGCCCGCCACCGATAGACCTCTGATCAATACTGCCGCTCCGATCTAACCCATTGACTTACAAATTCTTTTCAGCATCATTCAGAAATGCTGAGATCACCGAATGATCGTGGGAACATCTTATTGCGATGGTCATCGACATTGATCGCGACGGGCTTGCCGGTGCCGGACTGTCTGGTTTCCTCTCCACTTGCCGTCCTACAAACTCCAGCTATACTTATCCCCATCATGCACGCGAAAAAATATATACTATGGGAAGAACAGGGCCGGTGGTGCGGCTACCTGGAGGGCTATCCGGACAACATCGCGCATGGAAAGTCGTTCGAAGACTTGCAGTTCAAACTTCGCGATCTGCAGCGCGATCTCGCAGACCAAGAAGACGACCGGTCTCCGCATACCACTACGGTGACCGCGCCTCCACGAGTGTTCACCACCCGCCAGATCAAGATCCGCGCGCGCTTTGAGAAGATTTTTCTCTTGATGTTCCCCAATCCCTGAATCGCCACACAATCTTCTCCATTTTCTGCTTTCGCTTGACGCCCGACAAAGCCCTGCTACAGTTCACTCATCATGCAACCGATACACTACACAATGTGGGAAGAGCCGAACGGGTGGCGCGGTTATCTGAAGAATCATCCCGACCAGGTGGTGCAAGGAAAGTCGTTCGATGATCTGCAATTGAAACTTCGCCATCTACAGCGCGACCTCTCCGGCCAATCGCGCCGCCAAGAGCTGCCGCCGCCCAAAGCCCCACCGCGAGCAGCCTAGCCGCTGCGTGTCCTGCCTGCGCAGGAAGCCACAGTCGGCCCCTGCAATGGGCCGCGCTGCGGAGAAGGGTGGATGAGGGTCTGTGGAGCTTGGGCAAGGGAAGAGTCCCGCTAGTAATTCCGATATGCACCAGACAAAATACATTCTATGGGAAGAACAAGGCCTGTGGCGCGGCTATTTGAAAGACCATCCCGACCAGGTGGAGCAAGGAAAGTCTTTCGAAGAGTTGCAGGCCAAGCTGCGTCGGCTGCAGCGTCATCTCAGCAGCCAAGAACATGATGTCGCAGGCCATGAGCATGACCGGCATGACGAGTATGCCATCGAGATTCCCTACCCCATGCCTCGCCGCACAAAGACCAATCCGCGTCTTGAAACACTCTTTG
>FSSH01000322.1_pt1 | contig 53388 bp, 75 predicted proteins | sample 1166101 | NCBI WGS metagenome assembly FSSH01 (sample SAMEA32972668, study PRJEB13176) | freshwater metagenome | biome: Drinking water system; feature: Biomass in drinking water that filtered by 0.45 um membrane; material: drinking water | place: USA | collected 2012-12-20 | depth 0 m | reverse complement strand
GTGCTGCTGCCGCCGGTGCTGCCCGTGTTGAACAAGCAGATATGCTGGTTAAACTATTGAGTGAAGCATGATGACCGTTGACGATCCCTGCGATGATTGGCCAATCATGCTTGTGCCCGGCACGGCTGCACATGCCGCCACTCAATTGATCAAAACGTTTTTTCCCTCAAGTATCGCCGATGCGCTTAAATCAATCGAAGCGGCACAATTTGCCAAAGGCGGCATATTCACCGCTCAACCAAACACGATGCACAAGCCGATTTCCGTATTTGGCGAAGCGGGGCCGGAAGCGATCATGCCGCGCCGTGAGATTGCTTGTCACTACGAGGAAAACTCACCTTATCATATCAGTTTAGGTGAATTTAAAATCGAAACGATCAAAATGACCGAGGAGGCAATTGTTCAAAGAGTGACGCTGGAAATTAAACCCTACAACGGTCCACGTGTTATCAAAGGGACAATCGAACGATGACCATCACCAAGCAAGTCAATTGCAGCCTTGAATGCACCGGTTGGACGGTTGCCGATCAATGGTGTGTGTATGAGCATTACGTTCCAAGCGAAACGCCCGGCACACCGCCATTGCTGATCTTTATCGGCGCGTGTAAATTGATCGATGTTTTCAACGTCCAACATGCGCGCAATAACAGCGACTGGACCGAGATTTTTGCCCATGATCGACCGTTGCTAATTACGGTGGTCGAAACAATGTCAACGCAGGAAGAGGCAATGAACCGCAGCATTGTGCGCGTTAGAGCATTGCCAGAACCGCCGCGATGCAATTTGCACGGCTTTAATCTTTTTGGACAGAAGCGGCGATTGGCGTGCAGCAACGGGCAGGAATACGCCACGCAAGCACATGCGGCTAAAGCGCTTAATATCAGCCAAGGCGCGATCAGCAGACACTTGAAGGGCCACCTATCGAGCGTCAAAGGTTTCACATTCACCTATGTCACAAAGGCCGCACGATGACACCGAGAATTGCCAACAATGACCATTGCGCCGATTGTGGTGCTGACACCCCTTGCATGTACAATAGCCGCGAAATTCGGACTTGGCGATTTTGGCGAATTGTGACGAAGATATTTCCCGGCTTCCTTTGCGTGCCATGCTGGAAAAAGGCAAACCCGAAACTATTCAGAGGATGTTGAAATGATTTATCCCTATTATTCACTTCTGTTTTCACTAGCATCAACCGCGCTGGCGACTGGCATCATGTGGCACACTATCCGCGATAGCATGACTGCCCATATTGCCGATGCTACTCGGTGGCGCATGGTGTGCCGGTTGCGCAATGCAGGTGTTGCTGTTCAAATTACATTTGTTCAAAGCAATGACCATCCACAAACGATCAATGATCAAGAGATAATTATCGTCAACGCTGATTGGACAAATTGGCAAGATCGCAGATACAAAGCCGCGTCGATCGATGTAGCGCTTGCACAAGCGATTAATGATATGGAGCGCGGGATATGAAGCGCACCGGCAAATGGTCCGATAAGCCAAACCAACCAGCGCCAAACAGTCAAATCTACCATGATCCGCAACGCTCCACATTACCAACTACAGCATGCTTCAACTGCGGCGCGCGTGGTTGGTGCGACCATAGGAGGCCAGAACAATGACACCTATTGAGGTAATCCCGCTTCGACCGATTGAATTTGTTCCGGTGCCTAAGTCAGTTGAGCAAACTATCATCGGCTCGGTGACCTATGGTGATATCAAACCGGGTGATATTATAACAATCGCCGGGCGAACCATTCGCGTCAAAAACCCAAATCGTCACTGGTATCAATTTTGGAAACCCAAAATGATAACCACTAGCGAACTTGAAAAGTTTGCGGTGATATCATGACCGATTGTAACGATGAGGAGTTAGTAGGCTTTATCCTACTTTATCAACCGCCTTGTGGGCAATGGTACGTCCACAGTCATAAGATTTACCCAACGATCGACAAAGCAAATGCAGCCATAGAACGCTTCATTTCACTCGGCACACCAACCAAAATTCTTAACTTGGAAGGAATTCAGCAATGACATTCTTTATATGCTATGCACTCGGCACGCTCATATGCGCGTCAACAGCGCCATGATTGAAACAAGCGCGCTAGCACAATTATTACTTGCTAAAAAGGTAATTACTAACACTGAATATTTCGATATGTTAATCACCCAATGGGAAAGTGAGCGCGACAGTTATCTTGAGCAATTGCGCAAAATTGATTCACGCTATTCGCTATGAAACGCATGACGCACGCGCAAAAGACCGCAATGCATCGGGCGAGCAAAGCAAACGGTCAATGGCGAATTGAACGCAGAGTAACAGCGTCCGCATTGATCGGAATGGGGCTAATGGGCGAAGTGACGTTACCGATCGCACCGACCAAAGGTGTAGCGGTAACATTGACCAAAGCCGGTCATGATTGGATCAGAAATAACTGTTGACAATCATCGCAATGATCGATAAACCGACCGTCATTGACAACGGAAGGAACGACCAGTGACCATTTCGATCAAATCTATCAAAAACTGCAATGTTGACATTAACAGTCGTCACGATCAAAACCCGCGCGGCACACATAGTGTTTCATTGAATTTCGAAAGCGGCGACAAGCGTTACCATATTTGGTTAAAACCGCTCGCCAGCCGCACCGGCGATCAATGGCAACTTGGCGATACGCTTTACGGCAATTTAATCGTTCAGCCGCAATTCGGACGCCGCCACAAGACGAGTAAGGTTAGCCCGGCTAGCCACGCGAAAGCGGTTGATCATGCGTTGCGCATGGCGGGAATTGGCGAGGGCGATTTCATCAATTCGGCGACGTTGAACAAAAAAATCGCCGATCACATGGCGGCTATCAAAGCCGCGCATGCGGTTGAGCAAGCGAAAATCGAGCAAGACCGAGCGGCGGTCATTCGCGTCGCTTTGCTCAATTTCGTAAGCGAGATTTGCAGCGATAACCCGGCTGCACAATCGGCAATGATCGTGTTTGCCAACCATGCTGATCAGAGCGACTTGACCGCACTTGACCGGTTGTTTCATACGCTCTAACGAAAGGATGAACAATGTTTGACTTTGATAAATGGTGTGCTACCGGTTTCATATTTAACCGGGATGGCGTCGAATTTAAGAAATATGAAGATGAACCGGGTTTTTATGTGGACGACTGCGAATATGAAGTTTTCGCCGACGATCAAGCGACCGGCTAAACCGACCAAGCGCTTCCAGCGCATCCTCTCCTAGACTGGCGCGGCTGGCAACGGTCGCGCCATTTTTTTATTTGACAGCCGCGATACCCTCTCGCTATGCAGTGCGCGCCAAGCTGGCAAATCGCGAGCATCTGCCGATCTAACATTCCGGCGCGTGTTGATCGATCCTAGCGAAGCAATCACCATAAAATCATCGAAGGATAAAGCTATGTCCGTGCGTGCTAAATTCCGTTGCAATTCGATCACCGATTTCGGTGGAACGTCGAAACAGGTCGCACTTGGCGCGATCTATGCGCCCGATGCAAACGGTGAAGATGGCGGGTTCACCAAAGCAACACCTTGGGGCGAAATCAAGATGACGATCGACAATCCCAAGGCGTCGGTTCAATTCACCATCGGCAAAAATTATTATGTCGATTTTAGCCCAGTTGACAACACCGGCGACGCGCTCTAACTATATCACATGATCGTAATTCGATTGACGAATTGAAGCGTAGGAACGCGGGGGCAGTACCCGCCGCCTCCACCATTGCCCACGGTTAAACGTTATCGACCGTGGGCAAATTGGGGGCGAACTAGGATCGACCGCGCGAATAGACGTTGAACGCGATCAGGCGATGCCCGGCCTTAATTGGACAAAACCGTAAATGTCACAAATGACAATTACATTACCGAAGTTCGCGTAGCGGCTTAATCGGTTGGCGCATGGTCCCGGCGTAGCAACAGAACGGGCCAATCATTCCCACCCTTGCGCCCGGCCATAGCCTGTGACGTCCGCAGCGCCGCCAAAATAGAACAGATACGGGCGGGTTTCGAAACTCTCCTGCGGATAGATTCGCGGTGCCCGCCCTAGCGCATTATATCCCATTCCCTCTAGGATTGCTGCGATCGTATGCGGGGCCATATGAGCGCCCCGCACGGCCTTTGTCGCTTCGATCCGCTTGGCGACCATTGTAGCGCTTACCCAGCCGCCCCGGAAGCCCGGCAAACCGTCCTCAACCGCCTCTAGTATCATGCGCTCTACTGGCGAGCGGCTGATAGCGATAGCGGCGGGTGTTGACGACGTGCGGGGCGCGGTGCCGGGCATGGTATCGATAGTGATCGGGTGTTGCATCAACCAATCAGCGATAATTGCTGCACCATCGGCACGCAACCATTTGAACAACTCATTAAAATAATGATCGCCCATTTGACGAACCATTAAATCAGCTTTGGACTGAATTGCGCTGTAAAAGATCGCGTAACGTCGCCCGTTGATAAACACCGGTATCGCATCTTTGAAGTTGCTAAAAAATATCCAGTTAGCCGGGTTATCCTCCATTTCTTGATCGATACCCTTGGATTGAATTTCAACCCGCTTGTCAGTAATCATCGGTTTTAGAATTTCGATTAACTCGCGACGTTCGTCAACCTTGATTTCATTGACAATAATGAGCAGTTTTGATCGCATCCAAGCGTTAAACGTCGATCCGCTTTTGACCAACTCTTGCGCTTTTGGACTGTAGCAATACATTTCACCAATGATCGTTTCCATAGCTTCCATTAGGAAACCTTTGCCGACGCCTTCCGTTGACTGAATCATCGGTGCCCATTTGATTTTTGCACCGGGAAATTTGATGTTGTGCGCGAGATAGGCATAGATTATATTGCGATCATTTTCGTCGGGAATCATCAATTCCATATGGCGCGTGAATGGCGACACATCACCAGCAAGCGTTTTAATCTTGACCGGGATATAGGTATTAACACCGGTTCGCCCTAGCTGATCATGTACAATTTCACCAAAGCTGCGATCAGGTAAAAAACGAATATGATCAACCTTGGGGACCGTCCAGAGCGTTGACCGCGTTGCCGCTTGCCAAGCTTCATTGACGGTTTTACCTTGACCATCAATGACAAATTTCTTACCACCATAAGCAATATTGAATTTAGTTGCGCCCATGAACCGACCTTTAGGCGTCATAATCTCGCCAAATTTTTCGATCGCATAGCAACCTTTAAACCATTCCTGTTGCTCAAGGTGCGTCAACATTTCACCGCTGCAATCAAGTGGTGATGGTTCGGGCATTGGTGGGGGTGTGTTTGGTGCCGCGCTCGGTGCCGGTGTTTCGCCAGCCGCAGCCGGGTTTGACGGTGCAGGCTTATCACCAAACATCATCGTTGCCTTTAACGAAGGCACGCGATTAAGAATTGACTTCCACCCTAATTCGGTATTGCGGATTGAATGCCACTGCTTATTATTTTCACCGATATCGTTAGCGCCATAACGAGCGCACCAATCCGACCACATGGTGAATAGATTATCAGGATTGGTCAAAGACCAGCCCGCCTGCTTAATCGCACTTGTCATAGCGATCCATTCACCGCGATCTAATTCATTCGGATCGCACAAGGCCATTGCCCGTTCTAACCAAGCGAGCGAGGGCGCGGCTAATGACGGTTCACCTAATTCATGACGAACGCCCGCGCCACCGTCGATCACGTTGACCGCAGCTAATGCCGCCTCAAGTGCTTCAATGGTTGTCGGTTGACCAAAGCCCGGCAACGCTTCGCATGTGACAAGATGGGGATGCGACGGGTCTTTAGTGTGCCAAGTGCCCGGCACGCGCATGACGCGCGTAGGGTCAACGATGGCTTTATCACCATCGAACACTTGCCTAAGCTTGCGCTGGATCAACTCGAAGCGATCGTTGCTTTGATAGGGTTGAACCGGCCAATAAACATGACGCTTTTCGCGCGGCTGATCACCATCGTAAACAATGCTCGATAGGACGCCAAATGACGGTGCTGGATATGCAGCCGCAGCGCGGTCATAATTTTGCCGCGCTGATAAATTATCTAAATCGACATAATGCGCGCGAATATAATGGACGTTGCCAAGATCACGGCCATGACCATCAAGTGCGTTGATGTTGGCGAAGATGCCATAACCAGCATCGTTCATGCCGACCAACCATTGCCACCAATCAGGCAACGTGCCGCGCCGCGCATGGGCGGGCACTTGTTTATCGGTATCGTGAATTGCTCTCCAATCGATCACGGCGGTAGCGGGATCACCGGCAAAAGCGGCAATGAACGACCAACAAATATCATACGATTGACCGGGCATTATAGCGTGTCGTCAACAGCGTATTCGCCGCGCCGCCAAGCGTCCAAGGCGTCCACATTCCACCGACGCGGGCGCGTGCCGGGGATCGACTGCACCGGGAAATCCCCGCATTTCAACATGCGGTATAGGGTTGCTCTGCTAACCCCTATATAAGCGGCGGCATCGGTCAAGCGTAGCGTTGTCGGGGTCATACGCCCGTTGGTAGTCCGATCGGCTGGCAAAGCGCAAGGGAAAACTGTCTCATTTTGTATCTTGCCAGCCAGCCCGGCCCGCGTTATCAACAGTGATGACCAATATGAGGATGACCAATATGAAGCCTGCTTTATTTTACGCAATTCGCCGCAATCTTTATAGTGATGTAGTTGCGATCACCAGCGTCAAAGATCGGCGAAATCATTGGTTTGGTCGCTATGTAAAAGACAACACCGCTACGCATGGTAATGGCAATATTATGGGGCGGTTCGATACGCAGGAAGCCGCAGAAACCAAGCGCAGCGAATTGGCCAAGATTGCCAATGAGTATGCCGCTAAACGTCAACCACACCAAGACGCTATCCATCAACTTCACTGTGAAGAGCGTGACGCAATTAACGCAGCGGTCAAAACCAATGTTTAAGCGCAACAATTATTGGCGTAATCTAGCCATGGAAACGCAAGCCAAGCTAGACGCTGCGGAAGCTGCACTTGCAATCGCAAAACAGCTAATTGCCGATCGGCCCGTATTGGTGAAGATCACCCGCGATGGACGGCTAAACCGTTTTGCGTTCATGCGTAACAATCAACGTTACCAGATTGAAACAATGGGCACATGGTCGGATGATATTGCGCAATGGGAAAAGGATTTATTGCAATGAGCATATTCGGTAAAATATTCGCCGGGCAACCGTTGATTATGATCAGCGGTGAAGAAGCGCGAACGGTGATCAACGCATTGCGCCGCAGCCGCGAAGGAATGCCCGATGCGACCGAAACGCTTCATAGTCGCGAAATTCGATCGCATCGCGAAGCGAAAATTGCCAATCGAATCGGCAATTTGATCGAAGGGGGGATATAATGAGCGGTGGATATTACGCATGCGGCAAGCAAATCCTTTGGGGCAAGACCAGCATTGCCGATGCCAAGGATAACGAAACCGCGCAATTGATCGCTGACGCGCTCAATTCTCACCCGGAAGCTTTGCCCGATCATAGCCCTGTAATGCCGGAAATTCAATTGATTGCAATTCCGGGTAAGACGCATGGCATTCGTCAAGAAAATGATGAATTCGCTTGTTCATGCGGCGCGCGATGGGCAGTAAATGAAGGCGAGCAACACCCATGATTATTTTGATCCAATGGTTAATTTTTGGCCATATCCATCATTGGCACACCTTGGACGAAGGCGGTTGGATTAATCGCGGTGATAACAAGCCAAGCGGCAAATGGTATGATCAAGAATGCACCGAATGTGGCAAACGTCGCTATTATCAGAGTGGGTAAATCTGACAACGGCCCGGCTTGGTTTAATCGGATCGGCATTGACCGCACATGCCGCCTTGTCGGGATGTATGGCGGTATTGTCACACTGACACGCACCATGAACGATTGGCCGCTTGACAAGTCTAAGACACACACCGTGTGGCTGTATGATCACCCGCTAGCAACCGGCGACGCCGCAACGATGCGCAACCGGTTCGCTGATCACATGCCCGGTCATTGGTTGGAATTTATTTATCGCAGCGCTTGACATTGGCCAAATTTCGACCGATAACCGACCGGCGCAATCAAGCGCTAGAGGAACGGGCTATGATGGACACTCTTTATAGTTGGGTTGCCAAGCGGGCAGGCGGGCGAATCACCGTTATACATTCTTGCGGCAAGATCGCAAATATCGATACTATTCAACCTGAACCGGTCGATATCAAACACAAGGCGGTTTTTACCGGAGTGGTTGCGACCGGGGCTGATGGTCGCAAATATCATTTGCACGTCGCATGAACGACGCAAGCACAATGAGCGCCGATGACGTGTTAGAATTTATCGACACGTTCGCCGGGCAGGAAAACACACCGGATGAAGTTTGCGACTTCGTTCAGATGGCCGCGCGTTTCATCGGTGAGAATAAGCCGGTTAGCGATTGGCGCAACGAACCGATGTTAGCAATGTTCGTGGAATGGTGCGAAGATCGCGAGCGCGCCGAAGCTATCACCTATGATCGCGACGGGCCGCGCTAACAACCCGCCAAAAACCGCCGCCGATCAGTCGCACTAAGCGAATCGGCGGCGGGATGCTTCGCAGCGATCAGCATCGGCACAATGGCCGCATCGCCGATCCGCACCGCTTCACAAGCGATAGCGTCATGCATCGCCGCAGCCGTCCCATAGTGATAAAGAACCGCAGCGTGTGTGATGTTGAGCCGCTTTGCGATCCGGCGAGCGCTAACAGAACCAGCATTTTCACGCCACAAGGCAAGCCCGGTGGTCAAGATTGCCGCTTTGACGCGCTCGCCATGTGATTGGTGTTTAACCACGTCCGATGATCCTATGCACGTCGGCGGGATCGGTAACGAACCCCGCAAATCCACAACTCGCGCGCACTATGTCATGAAAGGCGAGTTGTGCAAAGGCGCGCTTTGTCGCTTCCGGCTGATCTTTCATTTCACGCCCGGCGATTGGTATGGGCATCCGCCAATCGGACGGTTTACATTCCAGCGCAGTGAAAACGCCTAGCCAATAACCAACGTGGCGCGGTTCAATCAGAACCGGCGTGATACCAATTAAATCGCTTGACTTTATCACCGCGTTCAATTGCGCGCTGTCATTACCAAGTCCATAGCGAATCAATCGACCAGTGTCATCGGTGCAAGCACCGTTATTGTTGCGCCAATTTTGCGCACCGGGCAACCGGCAATGTTCAAGCCGGGTCCGCTGTTGAACAACGGTTTCACTTGACATTGTAAAGCTGCTTAGGGCTAATGCTGCGGTGTTTACCGTCTTGAACACCTACGGTTTCGACATAGCCCTTGCGAAAGTCTTTGCAGAGCACAACAACCGATCGACCAATATTGGGAACGTAGAGATATACAACACCAATTTGCGGTTTGTCGATCATCGCCCATTGATCCACTGCCAAAACTGATCAACCGAGCAAGTCGCCAGATTGAACACCGGAATGGAATAGGCAGCAGCGATCCGCAGCGCTTGCCCGGTGCCGCCCTTGACCGCGCCGCCTTCCGTCCAACACACCACCGCATTGACGAGAACCGGCGCATTGATAGGGTCATCACTGAGCATGATCAAGCTGTTGCGAGCATGTAGCGCTTTGGCATGTTCGTTGCACGCTGCCCAATTCGGGTGATATTGCGCAGCGTGATCGAGTGCCGGTTGCCAAAGCGTCGCAACACGAATTACCGATTTGCCGCCGATCACCGAACAACCGCGTTCAAACGCAAGATCGGCGCTATCGGTATCAGCGGGCCGATTGATGATCGGCACCTTAGCCGCGCCACTTCGCAACGTCCAACCGCGAATTGCCAGTTGCATCGCCACATTTTCCATTTCGCGAATGATCGGCAATGGTGTTTCACGTGAACCAATTCCTGCATATATCATAATAATTCCTTTCAGTAAATGAATTCACGCGGCAACATGATATTCATTGGGCAATAATCAAAGAATGGCGCGATTTGTGCAGGCTTGTAACCGGCAAGACCGCAACCAATGGCGACTAACCGAAACTGTTCATTCGGACGTGCTTGAGCATAATCGACAAACACCCGACAAAAATATTCAATCATCGGCAACGGCAACACCGGCATGACCGACCGCTTACCGATCGTGACAGCGTAACCTTTGGTCGGAATGGCATAGCTATCACCTTGCCGCCCCCAACCTTGCCCGTAAATCGCGCCGTGATGCTGCACCGCTTCAAGAGCGCTACCCTTGCCATGCCGCCCGGCTAGATTCGATCCGAATACAAAGACGGTCATTGGCGACCGCAGCGCGGGCAACGCGATCCAGCCCAAGCGGGCCATTTGTAGTTGCACCAGTGGCAAACACGTTCAAACATGCTCATTTGCTTTTCCTCTGCTGCCGATCATCAACTCGAAAATTATATGTGGAAACGGCAATCGAATATGATAGAATTCAGCCATTTCCCAAATTACGGTTGCTATTTTACTGATCATAATCGCCGCACCCCCGATGCATGCGCCAAGGTCATCATTCGCAGGCAGCGTGTAGCAGCTTGCCAATTCGACCGATCGACGGCTTTGATGAAATTTTGCCGGTTAGCGTGTTCAGCCATCACAAAAATTGACACTTCAACCGCACCGGCCTTGATCGCCAGCGCTCGCTTTGACCACGCAATATCGAAATGTTCCCAACTTGCTTCCATTCCAAACGCAACATCGCAAGTGCTAGCAGGGCGCTGAAACCATTTCAACTGAACGCCGATCGTTTGCATCATTGCAAATAATTCATCGCGAGTATCAGCCCAACAGTGACACATAATATAGCGACCATAAGGCGCGCGCATGTCGTCAACATAGACGGTCATAGATCACCAAAGCCCTGCTTGCTCGTGTTATCCAATAAGCGATTGCGAACAGCATTATTGATAGCTTGATCGGTATTGGCTTTCATAGCTGAAAATGTGTGCCAACGATCATGTAACAAGTCAGCAAGCCATTTGATTTCATCGGGTGAAAATTCGACTAAAACTTTAGGGTCATTACTCATAATACGCACCACCCTTCAACCTTAGCCGCAAGCGCTTCAAAGTCGGCGCGCGATCGTTCACCGCTCAAAGCGTCCAACATGGTCATTCCAAGCGTGATATAAATCCGCTTATGCGTCTCGCGATCGTCACGACCTTTGAACCGCTCGAAACCGGCATAGAGCGCGAACGCATCCTTCAACCGCTGTTGCGCTTGGCACTTTTCCATTTGCCGATTGAGCATGCCAGCGTGCGCAGCCGGTCCCGCCGCTTGCCCGGCCCGCTCTGCCATGCTTGCCGGGCTTTCGAGTTGCGTAGCGGCCCGCATTGCTGCAAGCCGGGCGGTATCGAGCAACATCAAATCACCGTCGATTTGCTTTAATGTCCTGCTAGCCGGTTCAGGTAATGGCGGGATCATGCCGCAATGTGGGCAACAGGCGTGGAAGCGTTCATATGGACGGCTACAGCCGGGATTAGCAGGCGTGCCACGACATACCGTCAACGGAATTTCTTCCGGGTCGGGATTACCCTTGCCGCGCTTGTCGCGACGATCCAATGACCAACGGTGCGACTTATCCGGCAAACCGTGGCATTTCCAGTTGCTAACCATATCAATGATCAGCCCGAACAATTTACCGATCATGACGCGAAGGGCACGACCGAACATTTGCAAATATTTTGCCAAGCTGGCGGTTGGCCGTGCCATAATGACGCATTCAACGGCGGGAACGTCAAAGCCTTCGTCAAATAGATCGACGTTGATCAGTACGGTGATTTGACCGAGACGAAATCGGCGGATCATTTCGCGGCGATATGTCGGGTCGCTTGTGCCATCTAGGGCAACCGCAATAATTCCTAATTCATTGAACTCGGCTGCGATTTTACCAGCCGTTTCAACGTCGGTCGCAAACACGATCGTCCGTTTGCCATATGCCCATTTAATATATTCTTGAACAACATCGCCGACAATATGTGATTTTTTAGCAGCGTCGCGCAAACGCTTTGGCGAATAGTCACCACCCGCCGCAATGTCACCTTCGTCCATTTCAAGATCGGACGTGGGGCAAACAATTTGATAATCACATAATGCGCCCATGTCGATCAATTGGCGCATGTTTGGTCCTAAGACCATATCGTCAAAAACGCCGTCATGGTGACGACCAAGCCCCATGCCATCGGCGCGTTGTGGTGAAGCCGTGTAACCTTCACCAAGGGCATTAGGGAACAACTCGGCCCATCTGCCCCATAGGTTTTGTTTCAAGGCGTGATGCGCTTCGTCTAGTTTCCAACGTTCGATTTGCCGCCCCCATTCCGCTAATTCGCTTGAACGCGCATTGCAAGTTTGAACAGCACCAACTGCGCAAATACTATCGGGATTGACAAACGATCGACCGTTAAAATTGGCGCGATGTTCGGCAACCACTTGAGCAACTATATTTTTAGGCGCAATGATCCGGTGTGGAATACCACGCCCAGCGATATGCATTGACATTTGCCCTACTAATTCGACACGATGGGCACCAACGACTTGCGAAGTCCCTAACAAGTGTTTGCGTAAAACGCGATGGGACATGATGACGCTCTTGCCGCCCCCGGTCGGGAGTACGGCAAGCACGTTTCTATTGCCATCGTTTATAGACGCCTCAATATCGCGATCGAGCTGATCTTGATCGGGTCGAAGGATCATGAATTAAACTCAACTACTTTACGGCAAAACGCAACAAACTCTTCATGTGACATTTGGTGTTTATCAATGTTGTATGCCCAACAGACAATTTTGATATTATCATCGGTATAATGACTATACGGATCAACCTTATCAATCGACGGTGCAAATGGGTTCATCGCCTTCCGTTCGATCGGTTGAAAGTCAAATCTTATACCAGTGCGTTCACACGTTCCGATCATTAGACAAACTTCAATGCGCGCTAAACTAAGTGAAAACTCCAAACCTTTAGATTGCGCTCGCGAACGTGCTGACAACCAAAGACCTTTTGCGCGACCTTTAATTGAAACAGCACGATTAATATTATGAAATCTAATACGTTCAGGATTTTTATCATTCCACGATTTGTTATATGCTAAAATATCGTCACGATTTCGATCATAATGACCGCGCCGACATGCCTTGCATTGGTTATGGAAACCGTCGGGTTTAGCTGAATTCCTATGAAATTCGCTTCCGTCCTTATCGATTTTGCATGTTGGGCAACGCTTAATCACCGCAGCAACTCTAGCGCCTTGGCCATCGCATGACCGATCCGCGCATTGGCAATCGGGATATACTCGGCAGTCAACTCGCAACCGATGAAATTGAAGCCTTCAAGCATCGCCGCTTTGCCAGTTGATCCACTACCGGTGAAAGGATCAAATACCGTACCGCCCGGTGGCGTGATCAGTCGGCAAAGATAGCGCATTAGATCGGTCGGTTTGACAGTCGGGTGAATGTTGCGGTATTGTGTGTCGCGCCCCTCGCTAATGCTTGACGCCTTGCCGCTTGTGCCGTTGGCGGTTTGAAACGCGACATGTGATTGCAACGCACCGGTCAATCCTTCATCGCGATCAGCTTTCGACGTTTTGGCGCAATAGAAGAAACGCGCGGCGCTGCCGGTCGATCCCGGTAAACTTTCCGAAGTTGCCGCACGTTCACTGAACGTGTTTTTCGTCTTGTTTGTGCTTCTAACATGATGTTTAGATTTAGCGCCGGTTGTCGTTGTCGGAAACCCCGCTAAAACTTCATCACTGCCATCATGGATCAAATTGGCAGGGAAGCGGCCTTGTGCATTATCATGAACGATCGCAGTTTGACCATCATGACCGTTCGTCGATAAACCGCCTTTTCCACGATTTGAAGGATTAATTGTGATTGTGCCTTCAATCCGACAACCATCAATGTTAATCGCACCCGTACCATAAGCCAGCACGTTAGCCGCAACAGTCCCGACCAACGGCTTACGAGCGATAACAATCGGTTCATGTAGAGGGGTTACGGTTTCTTCCGGGCAATTTGTCAGAACCCGCGACATAGCATGCTCTAGAACAGAAAGTTCTAGGGTGGCGTTCAACTTCGACAATTCGGCGCGTAAATAACGAACCGCATTGTTCGCATCGGCATTGCCGCCATCGTGATTGTTCGTGACCCGAATGATGGAGTCGAGCGTGATCACCGATAAGCAAGATTTCCAGATTTTCCAATCGATTGTCGTTTCTAATGTGATTTTTGTGGTGGATGTGTTCTTCGGTGAGCAAAGATCGCCCAAGGTGTTTAGCCATGACAACACGGTGTTCAAGCTGGTATTCACCATCAATACGTATTGCGACGTATCCGTCTGACCGAACAAATTTTCCCGTGTATTGTTCAACTGTTCGACATTCCATTGAGCAATATCGAACGCCGCGTTTTGCTCGGCTAGGTTTGACGGTGAATGATTTGCTGCATCCTTCACATTTGACAGTAACCACAACCGCGCTCCTACCATTCTTAGGCTCGCGATTGTTATATTCCGTTCCGCCGACAAAAGCAAAGGCTTTCGTGCCCAAATTAGCGGCTCGAACGCTGGCTTGAGCGCAGTGCCCCAACCTTCCCAATGTTGCGCTTCGGGGGTGATAGCTTGGTTTTCGGGACGTGGGCAAATGCAAGGGTTCCCGCTAAAGCGTGATTTACCACAATTCACACAACGCATATTTCCAGCGACTTGGCTAGTTGCGTCTAATACGCTAACCGACGCTTTTTCGCGTTCAGCCCCCGCCGCCTTATCAACCGCCTTTGAAATATTGTGCGATTTAGGAAATCCGCTACCATAAATCCACATGATTTGATCACGAATTTCAAAGCCCGCATCTTCGATAGCAACAGCCATGCGGTGATATGTGCGCGAACCACCGAATGCGAGCAAATGACCACCCGGCTTCAATATACGCAGCGCTTCACGCCACAATGCAACATCGTAAGCAACACCGGTCGCATCCCAAGATTTACCCATGAAACCCAATTCATAAGGCGGATCGGTAACAATGCTATCAACGGACGCATCGGGCATGACGGCCATTGCATGACGGCAATCGGCGTGGATCAATCGATATGTCATGACCGCGCAATGACCATAATTGCCCAAGCGCCTTGCCACGGCGGGCCGATTTCCGGTTTAGAATAACCGTTAGGATAAATCAACGGCGATGATAACCAAGCCGGATCATGCACCATTTCACCACCACGGCAAACCACTACGTGATTTTCATATTCAGTACGTCCGAACAACATATAACAAGCGGTCGGGTTTTGATCACCCATGTAGCTAAGAATATCAGCCATCGTATCTTCACCACCGCAACTGATCACAAACGGCGCATAACCATAATGGCGCAACCAATCGACCATGCGGCGGTTTGCTTCTGCTGGCGAGCAATTATCGTGCATGAAATGCGGCACCCGTTCCGGTGCGAATTCCATAATCGATGCAACACACGCGCGCATGCAATCACCATAGGTGCCGTTGTCGGGATCATGCTTTATCTGACAATGAACCTGTCTCATTTATTCATCCATGTTGGCAACGTTGCCGGGTTAAACGAACCAGCGCCGCCGACAAGATCATTGCGACCAAATGGTTGAAATAAGCCGAACCATTCATAATCGTTCACGTCCCGAATGATCGTCGGGCGATTGCCGCTGCAATCAATAAATTCTTCAAATATCAATCGACCGGACGGTGATGATGCAGCTAGGTTGGCGATATTTTCCGCGTTCCAATACATGCCACCGCGCGACGCTGTAACCGGCTGACGAGCAAGATCAACAACCGAGCGCCACCGGTCAAAATCATTTGGTTCATCCGACCATACGACGCAATTGCGCGGGTGAACATAGCCAAGCGTTGTTTTACCAACAGCATATTTTAGAGTTTCGTTTACGCTGATCGTCAACACACTCTTAAAGGGGGCTTCGCTAGCGCATTGCGCAATCAACGCAGGATCGGCGATAATGTGAATAATGCCGACATTATCAGCGCTGATATTTTCAACCGCCATGATTATCCGGTTTGTAGCAACCGCAACACCATTATCGATACGCACTGATCGAAACCAATCAGTCGGTTGCGTGCTTTCCACCGCTAGAACGCGGGTTAGCCGGGCGAATACGTCACATGGGATGGTGTAATCAGTCATAACTAGCATGTCCCAAAATTTAACCAATCTGTCAAATTATCTCTTGCATAGGTTGCAAGCTTGGTCTAGCACGATTTTACCGATTTTCCACGGCAAGAGGATAAATTACCATGCCCCTTTCAATCACGATCGACGAAACTCATTCGAAATTTGCCGCAGTCATGGCACTGTTGAACGGCGCTAGCGGTGGCGCAATTGCAGCCGCTTCGCCCGGCATGTCGGCAATTCCCCCGCTGCCCGCTATGACGCCCGGTGCTGGCGATGATGGTGATGATGGTGGCCCGGTTAACGCCAATGTCCCCACGGTCGATAGCACCGGCCTGCCATGGGATGAACGAATTCACGCCAGCACTAAGACCGTCAAGAGCGACGGTACTTGGACGGGCAAGCGCGGCGGCCCAAAGGGCTCGGAATTGGCAGCTATCGAAGCACAGTTGCGCGCGAACGTTGCACAACATGCACCGATGCCGATCGTTCAACCCGCGCCGATGGCAATCCCGCCAGTCGCCATGCCTCAACCAATGCCCATGCCGCAACCTGCCCCCATCGCCATGCCTCAACCAATGCCCATGCCGCAACCTGCCCCCATCGCCATGCCATCGCCCGAACCTGCACCGGTTGCCGTAGCGCCCGCTGCGATCGTTGCGGCGGTTGCCCAAGCGACCGGCACGCTGGATTTTGCGCAATTCATGCAACATCTTTCCAGCCAAATGTCCAAGCGCGACGTAAACGGGGCACCGCTGGTTCATGCGGATTATCTTGCCGGAATCACCGCCGAAATCAGCAACGCATTTGAGCCGCATGGTTTCGCCGCGTTGACCGCGATTACCGATATCGCCAACAACCCGCAAATGATCAGCTACGCATCGCAGTTGATGCAGCGCGACGGGCGTTGGTAACGTGGCGCGCGGCAAAGCCTTGATCAAGGCAACCGTCATCGGGCAGGCAAATACAATCGATGCTCTTATTGAGTGTTCCATGGATTTGCCACCCGACGCTATCGGTGAAGTTGTCGTTGATGTGATGCAAAAAGCGTGGAAGGCGGGTGAAGACCCTACCAAGTGCGTTTGCGTGTTGACGTTTGCGTAATCGTTCACTCGTCGTCCAACGGTGGGACAGCGCACTTTGAATGCGCTAACGTAGGTTCGATCGCTGCCGGGTGATCCAAATTAGGAATGTTGCCGTCATGTTAATCGTTACTGCTGACAATTTGCCACGATTGATGAATTGCAACGGTAGTCGTAACATGACGGCTTCGCTTCCGGCTGATTGGAATCAATTTGGCGCTGTTGATCATACCAGTCGTGACGAAGGAATTGCGGCTGATTGGCTGGTATCCGCCGTGTTCAACGGTGCTGATCTTGATTCTTTGATCAACAGTAAGCATTCGAACGGCGTCATAATTACTGCTGAAATGGCCGAACACGTTCAAGATTATCTGTTGTCAATCAACAGTGGTGAAATGCAAGCCGAAACGACATTTGCCAATTTGCCACTATGGCGAGTTGGCGCGCGTTGCGATCATCGCGAATTTGATCACATTCGCAACATTTTGAAGATCACCGATTTGAAATACGGGCGCGGATTAGTTGAGCCTGAAATGAATTGGACGCTGATTGCCCATGCGGTCGGAACGTGCGTTAATGAGGGGATTACACCGGTTAAAATTGTCCTTCGCATTTTCCAACCGCGCGCATATCATCCCGATGGTGTTTTGCGTGAATGGGAGATTTCATACCCTGAATTATTGGCTTTATATGACCAAATTAACAACACGTTGAGCAATCCTAGTGACACCTTGCACACCGGGCTTTCATGGTGCCGCCATTGTCATGCGCTTGCCACCTGTCCCGCCGCTCGCGCTGCCAGTATGAACGCAATCGACGCGACTTCATTACAATTTAGTGATGAATTGACCAACGATGTAGTTGCGTTTGAATTGGATACGTTGCGCTCTGCACAAGCAACCTTAGCGTCACGGTTGACTGCTCTTGAAGAAATGGCCGCATATCGGTTAAAAAGTGGTGCAATAATTCCGAATTATGCAGTCGAAACTCAATTAGCGCACACTCGGTTTAAGCCGGGAATTAGCGCTATGACGTTGACGATCGCTAGCGGAATTGACTGCACCAAACCGGGCATGATTACGCCTGCTGAATTTAAGCGCCGGGGCGGTTCACAAACCGTCTATGATGCGCTAACCGAACGCCCGATCACTGGTTTCAAACTAGTGCGCGCTAGCGCTGATAAGCGTGCAAAAAAGTTGTTTAATAGGAGCAATTGACAATGATTGAATTTCAAACAATTCCGGGGCGATTGGTTCGCGGTCATCCTTTGAAACCAAGGGCGGTAACTGATCGCACGACAAAGCAGCCTAAGCTAAACAAGGTTGGTCAACCGCGCCAAGCTTGGACGTTCGGCGTTGCTTTTCCAAAGGCGGAATTTCAAGCGAGCATTTGGCCATTGATGTTGCAAGAGGTTGGTTCGGTCTATCCGCCAACGCCACATACCAACGGCATGCCGTCCGCACCGCCCAAATTTGCGTGGAAGTATATCGATGGTGACGGCATTGATGACGAAGGCAAGCCGTATAATTTGCGTGAAGGTTACGCGGGTTGCTACATTCTCAATTTCAGCACCGAATTGAAAGCGCCGGGCTTGTTCAAATGGAACGGTGCATCTTATGATCAGCTTGCGCCTGATGCGATCAAGACCGGTGATTATATCGTTGTTGGTGCGACGATGAAAGCCAACGTTCCACAAGATAAGACCGAAACGCCCGGCCTTTATATGAATCCCGAGGGTGTTCAATTTATCGCCTATGGCCCTGAAATTATTTCGCAGGGCACCGTCGATCCAATGACCATGTTTAAAGGGCAAACATATGCGTTGCCCCCCGGTGCAAGTGCGACGCCGATCGGTGGTGGTGCTGGCGTTGGCATGCCCGGCATGGGCATGCAACAGCCGGGCATGATGGCACCGGCAATGCAGCCCGGCATGACGGCACCGGCAATGCAGCCCGGCATGACGGCACCGGCAATGCAGCCCGGCATGACGGCACCGCAGCCGATGGCAGCACCAATGGCAGCCCCCGCGCCCGCTATGGCCGCACCGGCCCCGGTAGGGCCGCAGCGCCCGCTTGATCCATCGCATATCGCGCCTAATCCGGGCACCGGGCAAGAAATGTGGTGGATCAACGGCGCATGGACGCCAGCGCCCGCTATGCCCGCCCCGGCGCATGATTTTGTCGCCAACGCTGGTATGCCGATGATGGCACCTGCACCGGTCTATCAGCCGCAGCCGGGCATGATGGCCCCGCGATAACCATGGGCGGCGATGCCCCATTGATGCCACATGGTGTGCATCGCCGTCCTGTTCATATGATCTAGCGTTAATGGATTGTATCCCTTTTGACTTCGCCCCTAGAGTATGCAATCTGTCTTGAATGGCTCGAAATGGTATCACCTCTAGGGGCGAGCAAAACCCCAATTTCAAACATGGGATGACGGACGGCGGCAACTATCGCCATCCGATCTATACCGCGTGGCAAAATATGAAGTCGCGCTGTCTCAACCCGAATAACGCTAAATATCACCGCTATGGCGGTCGCGGGATCACGATTCATCCCGATTGGTTGGTATCGAGCAACTTTTACGCATGGGCACTCGCAAACGGTTGGTCAAAAGGTTTGACCATTGACCGGATCGAAAACGACGGTAACTATGAACCGTCAAATTGCCGGTGGATTTCAAAATCTAAGAATAGTCAAAAGAAAAGCACCACCAAGTTAACATTTCATCAAGCGATGACCATTCGCTATGCAGTGCTAGGTGGTGCCAACGAACAGCAAATTGCAAAAGAGTATGGAGTTTCACACGGAACCGTTTGGTTTATCTGTCATGAAATGACATGGAAGGACGGTTACGAATGACCATCGCACTTGATAACGCAATGGTTTATGACGTGGAAGCATTTCCCGACGTATTCACGTTGACAGCGGAAATGCTGCATAGCGCTCTTGCGTCCGTTTGGGAAATATCACTGTATCGCGACGATCGTCACCAGTTGTTCGCTTGGTTCAATTGGCTGCACCAAACGCAAACGCCGATGATTGGCTTTTTCAATGAAAAGTTCGACTATCCGCTAATCCATTGGCTTTACAATAATCCGACCGCAACCGTTGCGCAAATACATGAACGATCACGCGCGCTAGCTGATAACTTTAACGGATTTGAAAACACCATCTGGGAACGCGATCGGTTCGCACCACAAATCGATCTTTTCAAAATACATCACTTTGACAACAAAGCCAAAGGCACAAGCTTAAAAGCGCTTGAAATTAATATGCGATCACCAAACGTGATGGACTGCCCTTTGCCATTTGGGCAACTGGTTGGAAATCAGAACGTCGCGCAATTGATCGAATACAACCGCAATGACGTAAGCGAAACGAAACGCTTTGCGATCTATTCGTTGCCAGCGATCAATTTCCGTATCGGGCTGATCGGCAAGCTAGGTAATCACCCGCTTGAACCACTCAATTACAGTGACGTCAAAATTGGCGCTAAGATGTTCGAAAAGGAACTTGGCGACGATGTTTGCTATGATACGTCTAGCGGTCGCAAGGTCAAACGACAAACGCCGCGCTACCGGATTGCGCTAGCTGATATCATTTTCCCTTATATCAGCTTCACCAATGCCGAATTCAATCGCGTGCTGGAATTCATGCGGGCACAAGTTTTGACGCCCGATGACCTTGACGATCCCGATGCACCGATCAAAACCAAAGGTGTGTTCACCGGGCTAACTGCTAACGTCGGCGGGTTGACCTTCGTGTTTGGAACGGGCGGGATGCACGCATCGGTTGAGCGCCAACGCTTTGCGTCCGACGATCAATGGTCGATTCACGATATCGATGTTGCGGGCATGTATCCTGAAATTGCAATCGTAAACAATCTAGCACCTGAACACCTTGGTGATGTATTTCGCACCACATATCCTAAAATTAAAGCAGAGCGCAAAAAGCATGAAAAAGGCACAATCGAAAACGCAACATTGAAGCTGGCGAATAATGGCCCTTGGGGACAATCAAACAACAAATTTAGTGTTTTTCTTGATCCTAAATTTGCAATGACCATTCCGATTAACGGGCAGTTGATGATTTGCATGTTAGCCGAACGGCTGGCAACCGTGCCGACGCTGCAAATGATTCAAGTCAATACGGACGGTATCACATACCGCATTCACAACAGCATGATCGAACACGCCCGCGCTATTGAACGCGAGTGGCAAGCGTTCACATGCTTGACGTTAGAATACAACCAATATCGCCGCATGTTTGTTCGTGACGTGAACAATTACGTTGCTGAAGATATGAAAGGCAAACTAAAGCTAAAGGGCTGCTATTGGGCACCCGACGAAGGCGATGGATATGCAGCAAGCATTAGCAATGCGTCGCCCGCTTGCTGGTATAAGGATTTTAACCCGGTGATCGTCCAACGCGCTGCGGTTGCCGCCATGGTGCAAGGGATTCCGGTCGAATTCTACATAAAAGCGCGCACCGATCCATTTGATTTTATGTGTCGGGTGAAGGCCGATCGGAGCGCGCAATTGCTGCTAGGCGGTCAACCGATCCAAGCGACAACGCGCTATTACGTGTCAACGGACGGTATGCCGATGACCATTGTCCGACCGCCGCCAGCCGGTCGCAAGGTCGGTGAATGGAAAATGGCACCGAAGATCACCAAGGCGGAATATGACCGCGTGATGGCGTTGACCGGTGGCGCATGGTCGGCGGACGTTTGTACGAAAAATCAATCGATTTATCAGAACACGACAAGCGCAATTCAAGCCGGTTGGAAAGTTACCGAATGCAACGATGCGCGACGGTTCAATTTTGCGACCATCGATTATAATTTTTACATTGCCGAAGCGAATAAGCTAATTATCGCTTGACAACCATCGCAACGACCATCATAAGGGTTTTAACGACAACCGGAGGAATCAACCGATGATCAACTTTGTAACACACGCTGAAAAGCCGAAAGGTAAAACCGGATGGGAAACGCTTTGCGGTCGGACGAGTTCTTCATTGACCAAAGATCGCGATGAAGTCGATTGCAAAATCTGCCGCCGATCGATTTTGGCTTGGGATCGGCACAACGCGGATTAAGCGGCCCGGCGCTACTTGCCGGGCCGCGCCGCATTGGCTTGCGCTTCGCACTCGCGAACGATTCCGATCGTGTCAGCCGTCCGACCGTTTGCTTTGTCAAGTTGACCATCTTGCGCGACATAGGCGTTTGCCCATGGCGCAATGATCGCAGCGACGATTTGCGCAGTCAGTGGCACGCCAAGCGTCACCGGCGCATTGGTCGGCACCGATGCAGCCGGTACACCGTCTTTCCAGCCCTTTGGGACTAGATCAGCGCACCGCGCAGGCGGGATCGCTACGATGGCTTGGCGACCGGCACACGCGGTCAATGACAGCACCGCGCAAAAGATCAGGATTTTCCGCATCATTGATATTCCTTTGCGTATCAGCAACCGCTTGATCAACGGTCGCATCGGTTACGGTTCGATTGCCGATAATTTCAATCGCAGTGGTTGCCGAATTGGCGAAAGCTTCACCGCTTTTGGTGGTTTGTTCGGCTTGGCGTTCGGCAGTGTGATCTTCACTGCACTTCGCCAGCGTGAAAGCGATAATTGCAATCAGAACTGCGCAACCGGCAAAAAATACCGGCTTTGCGAAATTTGCACCAACCTTACCGGCTAGCCATGTAATGACGAAATTCATTTTGGTGCATCCTTTACACTTACTGGATCGTCGGGCGTGCCGGTCGGTGCATCATTTGCGGCTTTGACCAGATCGAGCGCCTTGCCAAGCGATGCTGATCGTGAAGCGCTTTCGATACCGGACGTGAAAGCATAGGCGACGGCACCACCAACCCAGCCGGTGACGATGACCGCAGTTGCCAGCACCATGAAGCCTTGGTTGTCGGCAAGCTTGGGATTAACCATGATCGCAGCAAATAAGCCAGATGATTGAATGAAAAGCGCAATGCCGATCAGCGGACGAAAGTCGGTTATCATTGCTGCACCTTCGCCATGACAGTTGTCATATCCATCGGTGTTTCGGTTACAACGTGAAACACTTCTCTTAAAACGCGCCGGGATTGTACCAAAGCTGGCGATTGCGGTCTTTCAATTTCAGTTTCAGCTTCAACAATGCGATAAGCTGTCAACGTCGCAATAAGCTGCATTTCAAATTTATGGGCGCGTTCTTCTGTAGCAGCTAAACGCACGTCCATGGCATCGAGCCGGGCTTTACAGTCAGTTAGATCAGCGCGGTGATCGTGCACCATATCTTTCTGATTGAGTTGTTCGCGATTTCTTGCTTGCTCATTTGCCGCAATTACTTGGGCATTGATGATTGGCCAAACCTTGATTGAAGCAAGGATCACCGCAATCATCAATGCCCACCCCCAAGGGGCACGTTCGGCACTGCTTATCAATATGGCTGGAATGTCCAATTCGCCCGCCTTGCGATTAGCTAGGCGGCGATGGCGTCCGCTAGCTTGGTGTGATAGTTGAAATCGCGATATCCGGCCCCGTTATACACAGAAACGAACGCACGACAACTGTCCGGATTACCCGGCTTGCATGCTTGTAGTTTTTCAACCAAGTGGTTGACTTCGACAAAGCGAACAAACGTTTCAAGGTGCGCTGCTTCGCCAGTGGTGAGGCTGACAGCCATGTCATACGCACTAGCATAGCCGAGCGTTACAGCATTTTCCCCTAAGACCTGAAATGCGCCCCATGAACACGCGCAAAACGCTGCTTCCGGGTCTAAGGCGCATGCCGCTGCCAACTTACCATATTGCGCGCTGTAAGCCCCATATCCGCCCGGCCCGTAAGCAGGGCCGGATAGACCGGGATGGCTGGCATTGAAGCGACCGACCGGCACGGTATTGTTTCGGAATTTGTGACGCTCGTACAGGATCGAAGGACGCCCGCGATCGTCAAATGCGCCGCGTGGTGCCTCAACTTCGCGAATACCTTTGATGTGCCCCACAGGGACGCCCAAACGCTGTGCCATGCGGTAAAGATCATCATTGGTCAATGGTGGCGCGTTTTTGTTCGATAGCTTCGCAAAAAGCGCATCGCGACTTTTCGGGCCGAATGAACCATCGGCATTGACACCGATATGGTTTTGAAGATCAATGATTGTCAGTCTGCTCATAGCATCGCTCCTGCACCCGGATTAATGATTACATGACCGCTGACATTGCCCTGCGTTGAAACGCCCGATCCTGCAATTGAAACACGATTGGTAGCCGCACCATTAGCGATACCAGTCACGTCAATAAGGCAATTTGCAGCCGTATTATTGAGCGCAACACCTGCTACCCAAAGCTGCGGCGAAGAATTCGGGCTAATTGTCGCCAACGCAATTGCTCGGTTTCTTGAACCGCCGATTAGCGTGATGACATTACCGAATGTTCCACCGCCACCCGCAATATTCTTAAATGCACTAATTTGAATATTGCAAGAGTTAATACTAGTACCACTGAACGGCGTTTGGCTATTGTTTGATTGAAAATCACAAACAAGACCGGTGCAATCATTTGCCGTAACGCAAGCTAACCCTGTTGCCGCAGCAAAATTGCTTCGACCAGAAAGTTTAACACCGTGTGACGCATCAATCACAACGCCAGTTGATGTTGCTGCCGAATTTGGCGCAACCCAAGCATTTTCAATAATGATTGACGAACCGAATGGAGCACCTTTAACATTGATAGCATTTGTCTTATAGCCATCGGCGATCGGACTAATAATGTGAACATCGCCACCGGCTGCACCTTGAATGTCCAAAAAGAATTGGACACTAACTACACCTTGGCCAGCGGCTTCCGGGTCAACAATCCACAAATCTTGCAACGCGCCTTTCAAATAATAATGATAACACGTTCCGACCGCAGCCAAGCTAACCATACTTGGTTTCTTGAATGTCGCCGATGGGTTTGGCGAAGGACCGCCAAACGTGCCACCGCCCGTTACGCCATCAACCCAAAGGCCATACCAGCGATCAGCCGATGTACCGGTTTGACGAATGCCGCGAATATCGGTGATATCAGGCGATAAACAATTGCTAACATAAACTTCTGCAAGATTATTGTAGGTGTAAACGCTGCGAACGCGCGGATTTGATACCATGAAGAAATGCAGGCCATGACCTTGCGAATTATCATTTGCTGAACTTCCCGGCGTCGTCGGGTTTGGCGTCCGAACGAGCGCGAAGTCTTGAAGATCGGCCCCGGCTGCATAGCTGACACCGGACACACCGCGTTGCCGCATCAAGTGATCTGTAGCATGTGAACATGTATAGCCAGTAAACAACGAACCTTGCCCACGGACAACTGCGTTATCAGGCAACAGAAGGCCACGCGAACCGTAATAGCTTCCACCACGTGGAAAAATTAAAATACCAGTTACGTCAAGGCACGCTTGACATGCCGCATAACTATCGAATGCGCCATTGTTCAGTTTCGCACCAAACCATTCTGCTTTAGGAGTCACACCGTCCCAAATACGCAACCAACAATAGGTTGTGTCAACACTCGAAACGATTGAAATACCGTGCAGCGTATCGCTTGAAAGCAGCGATGAATAAGAAGCGCTTAACGCTCTAATCCATGATCCTTGTTTGCCAATTTCAGTAAGGACAGCCGTAAGGTTGCTGATCGGCAATGCTGCCAAGGCTGCAAGGCTTGCAACCCCGGCACCACCGCTAGACATGGTCGCAATCAATTCCTCAAAAGCAGCAAGCACACCATCGCGACTAGGTTTGAAACTCGCGCTTGGTGGATTGCCATAGAGTGCATCGCGAAGAGTATCAACTGCGGCCATGTCATTTCACCCCGAAATCTGGAATTGTTGCGTTATGCCGCCCGTTGATCGTATAGCGCAATGAGCGCCGGAAGCTGGCCATTTGTGACGCCGACCAATTGACTTTTCAATTGATCAACAACGAGCATGGCTTGCGATTTCAAAGCCGGGTGCGGCCTATAATCACCAATCGCCACATCAATAGCCGCTGCCATGTTTTCAGCAGCGATTTTGACCGCTGCAAGAATTTCCTTTTCCTTGCCAACCATTGCAACCATCGGATCAACTGCGGTGTTTTTTTCGGTCATATCATTTACCTTCCTATTATGCGGCAAGCCGCGTTTGAATCTGACGCCGTAAATCAGCTATTTCAGACTTTTGTTCATCGACCGCAAAGGCCAATTCTTGAACCACTTTGCCTAGTATTTCACCATATAGCACGCTGCCCATGATCTGCAATGGGCGGATTTTTTGACCATTCAATTCGATTTCATGCAAAGATTGCGGTGCAAGCGAAGGAAATACTTTTTGAACGTTTTGTGCAGTCGGTCCTAAATTCTTCGATGTAAATTCATCGTCATTTGCGTAATTCCAGCGCTGGAATTCGAGCCGTTTCCAATCGTCTAGATAACCATTTCGCGCTGGTTCAAAACGGTTTTTCAAACGTTCATCCGATGAATAGGACGTGGTGCCGTTGCCGTAAAGATACCACAAGTTGACGCCATTGGTAACACCGGCAAAATGGAAAGAACTCGTGTTATTGCCGCCTGATTGAATTTTGGCAACTATGCCGTTTAGAGCCGAACCAGTTGAGGTGTTCTCAAATAATGCAACATCGGTGTTGCCAGCCGCTCTATTGACGTTCAAAATACCGCCAGTGAATAGATGTCCGCCGCCTGTATCGCTTACATACTTGAGTGGTCCGCCTGTTGGAGCGTAGCCAATAAAGCCTTGTCTTGTCCCTGCGGCATTAACAAATTCCATAAACCCCGTGTCAGTAGGTGATCCCGGATTGATGTTGCTGTACCCGTTGCCGCCTGTGTGCACCGTTAGAGCGGCGGGTTGTAACCGCCCTGTCGAAAAAAGGTCTTTGAAAAGCCGAATGAAAGTTGGGGTAAACTGAGCGACATTCGCCCCGTTGACCGTGCCGCGAATATAAGTCGTGCCGTCAAAGTAATTGTTACCGCCCGATGCGCCAAATATCCCCTGCGCGCCGTTACTTGAAAACTGTAGACCCCTGCTGCTAACCGAGCCTAGTTGAGTGCCGCCCGGCGATGATCGCCAAACGTTGGTGCCGTCAAAATAGTTAAAACCGCCTGTAACCGCTAAGCTAACGCCCGCACTGTTTGCATAAACCGATGTCGAGGAGATAAAGTTATTAGCAACACCGCCGCCCGACGCTTGAATAAAAGCTCCATAGAAACTGATCTTGCGACCGGCTGCGGCAACAGTTTGGACACCGACTATATTAAGTCCCTCGGTGAACGTGCCCGCCCCAATCACGCCGTCATTGCCGTCTTGTGCATCGGCGTGCGTCATTCGGATGCTGTCGAACGTTTGACGGGCTGAATAGGTATTAGTCGCGTTTAGGAAGCCGAGCACGTTGCCGCTTGTGCCGGTGTTAGCTGTTGCTGCGGTGCCCAGCCCTAGGCCGCTTCGCCCGGTCGCTTGCGTGGTTCCACCTGTCCCGCCATTTGCGATCGATAACGCGGTAGTGAGATTGACCGGTTGATAGAAATTAATTACGGACGGTGCGAATTGTGCAACGGTCGATCCATTGACCGTGCCCCTAAGATAGGTGGTGCCGTCAATGTAATTGTTGCCGCCGGTGAAACCAATGATGGCTTGTGCGCTGTTCGCTAGTACCGATGTTGTTCCGGTGAACGCTGCGGACGTTGCCGACAATGGTTGACCTAGAACGATGCTAGTCGGATTTACCGTTAGAACATCGGTGCCGTTGACAACATTGCGTAAATGCGTCGTGCCATCAATGTAATTGTTACCGCCTGCAAAACCAAAAATGGCTTGTGCGCTGTTCGCGGCAATAATCTGCGTTGCTGACCAATTATTAGTTGCGGCTAACGCGCCGAAATTGGCGTATAGATCGGTTTGCGCGCCGATGCTTCCGGTGATCGATCCCCATGACGCCGAGCCAGAACCAGCCGCATAGGGCAGCAAAGTCCAAACTGTGGTGCCATTGCCGTATTTTACCTTAAGCGTATCGGTTTCAAGTGCTGGTTCCCCACTTTGCAGAATAGGGTTGACACTAGTCCAATTTGCTGCGGTATCCCGGCGGAGAAGGAACCTAACGGCCATTTAGAGTGGCTCGATGGTGGCGTTACTACCATCTAATAACATATCCAAATTCAATTGACCTACTGCTATCGCAGATGACCAAGCACTAGGTAAGCCGCTGGTTAGAACCGTTCGATAACGGACGCTATATGGAACATTGAACGCAACCGCGTCACTATACGCAAAATTCAAAACAGGATCAAGGGTCATAGCCGACCATTTATCAGTTGAAATATCAGCAGTGGGAATAAATTGAAATTCATAGCGAGCATCACCGCGTGAAATCGGCGTAAAAGTTGCTTCAATACGCCCGTTGTTGATCACTGCGGTTACACCCGTAATTGATCCGGGTGTTGTGTCAGTTGTTGCGTCGGTGAAAATCGGTTTCAATTTCTCTTCACCCGTAAGCAAATCAAATCGATCAGGGTCAATCGGAACAAGGCCGAATTGACAAAACACACCGGTTTCATCAACTTCAACCGGTGTGTAAATTTCATGATCACCGGCAAATGCGTTGTCATATATTAAATCTATGACGCGCTCTTGTCGTGCCTGTAGCCCCCGCAAACCTGTAGTCGGTGCCAGCTTATATTTTGGCTGTGATCGCATGCCCATTGCCTTACCAATGCGCATCGCTTGATTATGATTGTCAATAGTTAGAATATCAACAGTTAGAAATTGTGCGGATTGACCGGGCACATAATATAGCGGATTGTACCATGGTGCAGAAGGTTGGACGATATATTTCGCGTCCGGTTCGGTATATCGAACAATTACACCTTGAGTTTCGCTTTCACCATTTTGCGCCTCTAAACTTTCCATTCCAAAAATATCACGATTACGATAAAAAATTAGTGACGGCGCGTAATATTTACCTGCACGTGGCCAGCACTTGCCATCACCATCAAACACTAGTTGCGCGTCCATTGACATTAAGATTTGCTGTTCGCAAACAGACCTTTCCATATCTTCTGGAAATGAAGCAGTGCATGCATATCGTGGTTGCGATCCACTAATACCAACAACCGTTTCATCACAAATCGTTGCTTGTTCTGCAATTCGATCCCAATTAATTGAAGTGATCAATTTATTGCGTCCGAATGGATGCGTTCGAAACCATGCCCAAACTAAAGCGCTATTTCGTGTAAATTTGTAAGTTGTTCTATTACCGAGCACTTGCGTTGCGTCACGTGGATCGTAAGCAATCCCCCATTGCGCTAGCAAACCTATCGATGGTTCACCGAGGCCAAGCGGCCCGCGCCATTTGTAAATTTTATACCGATCTTCCGCTTTAATCGCTTTGCAGCGCATTACCGTGTAAGTAGTCCCGACTAATTTATGATCAAGCGTCCATTTGCCGGGAAATGCGCTGATCAATGCAGAAATGGCCGGTGGCGTCGGATCGCTCGCACTATAAGTTGTGGTGAAAAGTTGAAAATATGGAACGCGAGTGCCCGAACCGGTGTAAGGTTCGTTTTTGGTGGTCAAGCAAAAATCATCAGTTATGACATTACCGGAACCGTCCAAAGTCACTTCAATATCGTCAAGATAATATTTCAGCTTTGTGCCCATTTGGCTATCAGTGTGAACGATTACCGACCATAAATTGCCAGAACTGTCAAATTCAGCAAATAGCACGCCCCCGCCTTGGCGAGCAATTCCAGCGTTAAGCCATCGAATCGGTTCGGCAATGCGAACGTTGACCTTGCTTGCCTCAACCGTTGTCGATCGATTGCCCTGAATTAATTGCATGATCCCTTGCGTGATCAGCGATAGACCGACCGGGATTAAATAGAGTGACAAACCACCGGTAAACGGTGCAGCAACAATGGCGACAATCGTTGTGAAAATGCCTACAAAAATCTTTCCAATTGCGGACATTTACGGCACTTTCCAAGATTGAACGATTTTGACCAATCGCATATCAACTTCGACCACGCCACGTTCAAGACGGGCAGCGATTCCAATGCCGGTACATACCGCTCCCACTTCAATTTCGCCAGTCCAGAGGCACACCACGTCACCACGCGCCGGGCTGGCAGTCCGTTGAAGCCCTGTAAGGTCTATAAGCCCGCAAACACCGCCAAACGCCGCCACATGGGCGAGCGCAGCGGCTTCGTCGTTATAGGTGCTCCGAAACTGCCCGGTCACGTCTAGGACGCCTCGCGATGCCAGATAATCGCCAACCGATAGCATGCAGTCACTTTCGCCATACACAAACGGCGTCGATCGCCATAACTGCAAAAGTCTATCAATATGATCATGCTTATCGGTCATGGTATTTTATACGTTCTATTTGCGAGCAAACCGAGAAATTCAGAACCACGATCGACATCGACGCCAAGTTGCCTAGCGCGCTCTTTTTGAATTGTATCAGCGTAAGTGCCCCTCGGTGTATTAGAACGACCAAAGTTGTTATCTTTCGCAGTAACACTAACGGAATATTTTTTAACCAATGTCCCGTTACCGTCAACATCGATTTTTTCAGAAAATTGAGGGCTGAACATGGTGAAATCTTTGAAAAATGATAAAGACGTTTGTGGGCGCAATGCTTCACCTTGATCAAAGATCGCCAAATAGCAGGTAATATTGCGATTGCTAGCGCGCCATTGATCAGCTTTCAATTCTTCATAGAGTTTGAAAGCTGGTTCACCCGGCAAATCGACAATTGGAATTGACATTTTATAAATAGGTGATGAACCATCGCGGCCATCTTGCATTGCTGGCGTCTTATGGTAGTCGTTACCGTTAGCATCAATGGTGCCTAACCATTGATTGCTATCGGTTGTGAATAACCTACCCTGCCCTTGCCACAATCTAACAGGTTGATCAACAAAGTCATAGAACCAACAACGCCGAACAGTGGCGCGAATGTCCGTCACGTCGGTTTGCGTTCCTAAAAATTCATTAAGAAGTGAATAAAATTCACTCATACAATAGCCTCGGTAAATTTTATCATGCCGATTTGGATCAATCCGTTATTTTCAGCATCATATGTATTTCGCATTTCATCACCATTGGCGATGGTTCCGAGAAAAAACGGGCGAAGATTGCATATATCGTTGACGCTAATATGTTTACGCGAAGGGGGATTAATAACAATCATCGCACGATTGTTTGAATTACTATATTCAATTTCATCAATCATGTAACAGTGATCATCATGACCGATGGCATGACCGGCTTTCAAAATTCGACCAAGCACAGACATGTCAAGTTGAACAACATTAGACCCTTCAAGAGTGTCGATTTTGAATTGCGCGATAGCATCGCCCGACCAGTTTTGTTGGTTTGACCAAAGACTATCAGGATAGATGCCACCGGCCCCCCATGGTACGCCGCCGCTACGCGGTGAAGCAACCTGCGGTGTTGGTGCCAGCCGAACGCGAAAGATATCACCGTTTATTTTGGACATTAACCAGCTTGATAACGGATATTCCCATTCGTTAATTTGAAGAGATGGTTGGATCATCAAACTTGACCGCCCACCCGGTTCGGGAGAAGTCATGCGAACGCCACCAAGCGTCATACCACCTTCAAACGCAGCACCGGACGTAGTGAATAGCTGCTTGCTGATCGGAAACGTTGGAAACGACCAGATTTTATGTTTGATCGTCATACGAGTGCCCCGTCACGCTGGTATTGCCTTATGATATTTGGAATATCGCGGGCGATTTGCGCCTTAGTTTGCTCTGCGGATGCGCGCTGCATTGCGACGATATCCGCAGAACTAACCGCCCCTGATACGCGATTATCATTATTGATCGTTACAGGCGCGTTGATCATTGTGCCGCCCGATGAACCAGCACCATGCATTTGGACGCCTAGCGACCCATCGCTCCCGCGCTTCAACGGCATAACTGCTTCCGGCCCCGCTTCACCCATTATGCCAAGGTTTGAACCACCATAGGCGAACATCGTCGGTTTGTTAAACAAGCCGTTGGTGAAAGCGTTGCCTTTGGCGTTAAACGAGATCGACCCATCTTTACCCCGCCCGCTGCCAAACGTTTGATCAGTAGGGCCACCACGACCACCACCGAACGAACCACCCGCAGCAAAGCCGAACAGGCCGCTCAGGAAATTTCCGCCACCGCCGGTTAATGCACCAAACAAAGCATCAAACGCCGAATTTAGTACATTGTCTAAAAGTTTATCGACAATTTTATTCAGTGCGTTGACGACTGCTTGACCGAAACTTTCCCAAAGTGATTTACCTTGTGAAAGACCGGAACGAAGATCGTTGAAAAAACCTTTGAAAGTATCCTTGCCGAATTGATAAGCTTCGCGCAATTTGCGCAAACTATTTTCTTGATCGGCTTGCGCTTGCGCGATACCTTGAATAGCCGCAATATCAGCAGGTGTAAGATCAATGCCTTTTTGCCGGGCTGCGTTAAGCAACTCGTTTTCAATTCGCAAACGCGTAACTTGATCAGCGGTTAGGCCAATGTAGCTAGCTTCCTGTTGCGCGCGAATTATGGCTTCCTGCGATTGCTTTGCAGCATCGGCCATGAACGTGCCTTTAGCATTCGCTTGCGATTGATCAGCGATCTTATTAGCTTTATCTTCAAATTGCGCACGCGTTGCCGCGTCGATCGTCAAGCCTTTGGCTTTTGCTTCGTTCAACAACTTCTGCATTTCGGTTTGAAATGCGAGATTGCGACCAACCAAGCCGATCAATTCAGCTTGTGATTTAAGCGATGCAAGAGTACCATCGGCCCCCTTCAAAATATCACGCAACGCGATTGCATTATCAGCGGCAACTTTTGCCTTACCATATGCCGCTGATAATTCATCGATCTTAAGACGCATTGCGTCGGTTAACGCGATCCCTTTGGACTGCGCTTCGTTCAACAGCTTGGTTTTTTGCTCCAACGTCGCTGCGGCTTCCGCTGATAGAGCGACAGCACTAGCGCGCGCCTTTTGAACCGCAATGTCAGCTTCTGCACCTTTAACGATATCATCAAATTTGGCAGCGTCGGTCTTTGGTCCCTTAGCAGTCTTTTCAGCCTCGCCAGCCGCTTCCTTGATGATCTTGGCACGATTGGCGCGAGCACGCTTTGCAACGTCCGAAAAGAACCGATCAACAGCGGCATCACTTGCCGCCTTACCTTTTACAAACCCTTCCGCAATAGCCGTACCAGCGTCCGCAGCGGCACCGACATAAGGGTTTTTCACTTTGTCAAATGAAACGTTGCTGATCGTTCCCAAACCAGACAAGCCAACCTTTGCCGCTGCTGAATTGGCAAAGCCGATCAACTTATTCAAACCATCGATCGATTTATTGACCAAAAAGTCAACAGCACCAATTGTCAGATTAGCCGCGCTAATAGCAAGATCACCAATCGCCGATGGTAACAATGACCAAGTAGCTTTAATTGCATAAAAACCACCAACAAAAGCACCGATTATGCCTTTGATTGCAATGGTGCCATATTGAACAATCAAATCCATTGTCGCTGCCCATCCGGCGCTAAAAGATTTGATTGGCCCGGCAAGCAACGAAGCGATATTTTCACCAAGCACTTGGAAAAATGCCTTGAACGTATCACCCATTGTTACGCTAGTATCAATTCCAGCTTTTTCTAATTTCTTAAGCTGCTTTTCAGTAAGACCAAGACCGGTTGCAACATCACCAACACCTTTGTTGATTTCACGCGTCGCCAATCCGAACGCAGCGGCAACAACGCCGATTACAGCAGCAATACCAAGGATTAACGGCAAAAGTGGTGCGAGCGCTGCCCAAATGGACATGCCCGCCGCTTTGAATACTGCACCAATTGTTTGACCGCTTTGCGCTGCCCTATTTTGAAGAATATCTAACAACTGCGGACCTTGCTGAATCGCAATCAAAAATGGCGACATACCAAGCGCAGCCGTTACGCCAATATCAGCCAACTGGCGTGATGCGTTCAAACCATCTTGTGCGGTGAATTTAATTGCCGATCCCGCACGCTTTGCACCATCGGCAAGATCATCAAGATGTTTACGATAAGCAAACACATGCGCGTCAAGTTGCTGCGTCCCGGTGCCCGCCGCCATTGTGTCAATTTTCATTTGACGCAAATTTGCGCGATACGCACTTACATGCGCGTCAAGCTGTTCAAGTTGTCTGGACGTGGATACGGCTGCGTTGCCAGTCATCGCAACCGCACCGGCTGCGTCGGTTGCGGCGGTCGCCAAATTGCCTTGGGCGACCGCCGCTGTTTTTGCTGCACCACTGCTGCGATCTAATACCGCAGACATTTTATCGACTGCCGATGATAGCCCGGTTGCCGCTGCTAACAATTTAGCTGCGGACGCGTCAACTTTTGAAAGCGAAGTTGCCAATTTTTGCGATGAACTATCAGCCTTCGCAGCCGATGGAACTAAAGCTTCTAATGATGACTTGGCATCTTTAAGTGCCGACGTGTCCGCAGCAAAGCCGATGTTAGCAATATCAGCCATTACCGACCTTTTCCTTTGGCATTAGGTGCGATTTTCTGCGCTTGATCAGCTTGACGTTTGCGAAAATCAACTAATTCTTTGTTCATTTCATCGCAAAACGCTTCGTCTATGGCACACAGAATAGCATATTCCGAAGGATATACAATCTCTCCAGTGGCACCTTTCCACGCCATAAATTCGCTTGGAGGGATAGGTTCGCAAGCGCCCGATCGGACGCGCCTAAGCCTGTTCGATAGATCGAAATACCAATCCCAAAGATACCGGCCCGATGATGGTACGATTAATGACGGCGCCGGTTCTCCAAATCGTTCGTTGCGTTCGCGCCGATTTTCACCGTTTTCATCGGGTGTGTCATATCGGACGCGAACGCGAACGGCGTCACTTAATTCGATTTGGAGTTGTCGAAAAAACTGTTCGTTTCGCCAATTGCCTCGTTAATCTGATCACCAAACCACGAAAGCATGTTGATCACCGCCAGAACATTTCGGCGATTGAATTCAGGCACTTCACCGTTGAATGAAGGGCGTTCGACAGCTTCCTTGATAATTTTTTTGTTTTCGTCAAGAATGGCGGGTTGCTCATACCATTCCCATCCGATCGTTGCCGCAATCAAGAGATTGATTCGGTTTTCTTCAATTTCTTCCGCCTTGAAAGTTTTACCGCGCGCCTCAAGGTAAAGACGTCGATCAGTAATTGAACGTTTGACTTTCATCAAACGTTCATCGTCAATTGAAACCAGCGAAACGCGAATGCCGAGTTTTTCGCCAGTGCCGGGATGCACGATTTCAATCGTCCGGTCGGTGGTCTTGATTCCTGCAATATCGGTCATTTGTCATGCTCCGTATAAAGAAAAGGGCGGCAGCACATAATTTGCTGCCGCCCTGATTTTGTCAACGCGGTTAAATTTTAGGCGATGACCGCCGTGGTTGCAACCGACGTGCCCGATGCATTGCCAGCGGCATTATAGGCGGTAACGCGAACCGTGACGATCTTGCCGATATCAGCCGTAACCGGGATATAAGTTGTGCCGCCATTGGTGCCGCCTGCCGGTGCCCCGCCAGCCATCCAAAGATAGGTTCGCGAAACGACTGCATCACCGGTAAACGTGCCACCTGTCGAAGTCAGCACATTGTTGACTTGTGCAGTACCGCTAATGACCGGCGCAACAGTCAAGACGGGCGGATTGCCAGCCGACGAAGGATCGACGGTGATTTGAAGCTGTTGCAAACCAAGCGTGAACATTTCAAGGTCAAAATCTTCGCTTCGACCTTGCGGTTGTTTCGGCCCGACGATCAACCCGCGATTATAGCGAATGGTGCCGGTGCCGTTCGAAACGTTTTTGTCGTTGCGCTCGATTTTGATCGCATAGCTGAAATTGGTAAGCGCTGCGGCGCGCAAGATGTTTTGACCGGCATCGGTTGGAATGCGTGCAACTTCAACTTCTGGCGACCCGGCGTCGGTCAAGCCCTTCGCCTTCTGAATAACCGCGTTATCCCACGTGTCATAATTCAAAATATTGGTCGATGAACCAATTTCACCAACCGAGCCCGTGCCGCCGACGACTACCCAAGTTAGCGCTTCATACTGCGCTTGGGTAAGATCGGTGTTCTGCGGTGTGGCGCAAACGGACAGCTTCGAAGCTGCATTGGTGTTGAAGAACGCGACAGGAACCACCGTCAACGCGGTGGAAGCAAGAAAACGGTGGCGCATGATGGACCCTCCTAGGAGCGAAAACAGTGATAGCGAAACCCGCACGGATAGAGCGTTTCCTGCCCCATTTCGAGAATTCCGCTTAGTTTGGGCGTCTCATATATCTGCACCATTTGCAAGAGCCTATCCTTGCTAAAGTAGCCTGCGATCGACTTTAGAACCGCAAGCGGCCCTTGTGAACCAGCGTCATCATTTGGCCAATGGAGAACCATGCGAAACATGCCTCGGTAATTTTGTTCATTGCCCCAAAAATCATTTGTGTTGTTTGGAATAAATACCAATTCAAGCCATTTTTGATCATTCGGAACAACCCATGATCGACCGATATATTTCACCGGCAAAGTTGACGCGGTTGATGCGAGCACCGCAGCCGCAACACCATCTTGCAACGCTGCTAAAATTGTGCCATCGTCAAGAATGCTCATTTTTTAATCCTTTGCCGAATGGTATCGGTGTTAAAAGCTACAATACGCGACCAGTTTTGCAACGCGCCTTCAAGAAATCCGTCATATAATTCACGGTAGCGCGCGTAATTTGCCGTCCAACCATAATAGAACGTTGCCCCCATTTTCAAACCGTCGTCACCCTTACCGAGCAGCAAAACAACCGACGGATGCAGAGGCGCATTTCCATCGTCAAATGAATGCCGCGTTGCTTCGTCCGGTTTCATTGATGGTCCGGTTGGTAATCCGGTCAATGATGCTTGACCGGACGCCCGCAAAAAACCGGTGTCAACACGCATACGCCCGCCCTTAGCGGTTGCCAATTGCGCTTCGTTGATCACGTCTTGCAATGATTGTCGCATCAATGCGATCATGCGTTTTTCAGATACCGCAACAATATCTTCAATATCCGCCGCTAGCGATCGATACGCGCGCTGGCGACTCTTATAACGTTGTGCCATTGACGAAGCCTTAAATTTAACATAGCGGATGAATAATGAACCGTTTGACATTTCTTAGCCAACGCCTAGGCGATCCGCGCAAATATATCCTATCAGCGGATGATAAGCCCTATCTAACGGAATGGGCATTATCGACCGGTTTTGATGCGATCACGGTTCACGCCATGTCAGCGGTTGACCTAGCCAACCTATACCATGCCAGCGCCAACCCAGAAAGCCCCGCTAACGTTGACGTGCAACGGGTGACGGCACAAGCCGTAATGGACACACTGGCAGCAATGCTAAAGGGTGATGACACGGTTCGGCGGGTTGTTCGCGAAGAAATCGAAGCGTTGCCACCGCGCCAACTGATTGTCACGTCATCGCGTGGAACAACGTTGATCGACGGACTTATTCATTATCGCACGCCGCTAGTGATCAAATACGCTGCAATCGGTGATGATATTATGCTTGTCGGTCCAGCCGGGTGCGGTAAAACAATGATCGGTGAACACACCGCGCAAGCGCTGCAATTACCATTTTATATCACTAGCACAATCAACGATACGCATGAATTGATCGGCTTCGTTGACGGTCATGGCAAATATCATGACACACCGTTTCGTCATGCTTACAAAAAAGGCGGTGTTTGGATCGCCGACGAAATTGATGCATGGGACGCAAATGCATTGCTAGCGGCTAACAGCGCGCTTGCGAACGGCTTTTGCAATTTTCCTGATATGTCCGAACCGATTCGCCGCCATGCTGACTTTCGAATGCTGGCGACTGCCAACACATTTGGCGTTGGCGGTGATAGGCTCTATGTCGGTCGCAACGAATTGGACGCAGCAAGCCTTGACCGGTTGTCGGTGATCGAAGTTGATTATGATTTGAATATTGAGCGCATGCTAGCAGGCGGTAACGATCGTTGGCTTGAGTATGTGTGGAAGGTCCGCAAGATCGTCAACGAAAAGCGCATTCGTCACGTGGTCAGCACCCGCGCCGTCACCAAGGGCGCGCGAGCGCTGGCGAATGGCGTCGATTGGGATGATGTTTGCGAAATCAATCTGTTCAAAGGCATGAATTCCAAAGATCGGGATAAAATCGATGATTGATAAGTTTCTTGTTTGGCCAGAAGGTCAACCGAATCAGGCGCAATTCGCAATCCCATGGTGGCATATGCAGTTGCTTATGTTCAGCATGGGATTGCGAACAATGTTTCCCAATCCGCTAAAAGCCCGCCGCATGATATGCGCCGGAAACAATTTGATCGCCCCTAGCTTAAGCGCTATCGATAACGCAATGATAATCGAACATGCTATCACATGATCACCGTAACCGGTCGCACATTTGATCACCGCGACTTGCTCAAATCAATGGGCGGGCGGTGGAACAACGCTGATCGCAATTGGCAGTTTGCCAGCATGACGCAAGCGCAGATTGCTAGACTGGCAATCATTCCCGGCGTGTTCGTTACCGGCACGCCGACACCGGCCCGCGTGGCCACATGGCTATCATGGAATGAACCTGAACAACCGACCGTTCGACCACCAACACAAATGTTCGGCAATGATCCATCATTCTTCAACTATTTTGAAGATCAAGACCCGACCGCATTTTTCGGCTTTAGCAGCCTTCGCGCCTTCGCTGATTATGTCGCCAGCTTGAAGCGAGCGAGCGATGATGATCAGCACCGTAGCGCGGTTGGCTGGAAAGACGATGATCAATATATCGCCTTTGCCGGAACCGACAACATGGCGCATGCGCTCGATTTGGCGCGCAATGGCTGGATGGATGGCATGGGCATCACCGGCAAGCTAGCGGTAGACGGTGCGCAGTCAAAACGCCGCTACGCCAGCATGGCAGGTGGTACGGTCAATGTCGGGCGCATGCTGTCCGGTGATCCACGTCACATGGTCAAGCGCACCCGCCAACCGGGGCACCGGAATATTCGGTTATTTGTGCAAACCATCATGTGGCGCGGAATCGGTGCGTCGATCGCAGTATATCGCGCACTGATCATCGCCGGGATGGTCGATCTATTGGAGCGCGAAGGATATCGTTGCGAAGTGATCGCGGTCGCAAACACGCTACATTCGCACGATCACACACCACAATCTCAATTAGCTGTTCGGATCAAAGAAGCGCATGAACGATTGAATTTGCTCGATATCACCTTTGCGCTTGGGCACCCGTCGTTTAGTCGGCGCATGTTTTTCGCGGCTAAAGGATGCGTACCAGAATGTCACGTAACCGATGACAATCGCGGATTGATCAGCGCAGCATTTAGCGATGATCACCCAAACGCACCGAATGAATTTTACATTCCGCAAATTTTTGGTTTGTCAGCAAAACAGTTGACAAATGATCCAATGTCGATTTTACCGTTTATCACACCGGCAAATTTGCCGATCAAAATTAAAGGAATTCAATGATGAATTGGCCGAAAATAGGCGTTCCGGGTCAATTCAACATGATGCCGGTTTGTCAAAAATGCAAATTAACATCATTGCAAACAAATATTTCATATTATTGCCAAGATATTACAGAAGGCGGGCCATATCTTTGCGATAATTGTCGCGGTGATCCCGAATGCAGAAAACGAACCATGGCAACATTGGCCGCTTTTACCGCAAAGTATAGACAAGGTATTGAATGATGCAACCCAAACCAATGACATTCAACGCTGAAACGCTCGCCAAATGCGCGCGAGCGGTGCGCAATTACCGAACGATCGCGACGAAGAAAAGCCCGCTTGAAACGCAGCTTGAAATCGTCGCGGTGATCCTTCGCGCGGCTGGCATGGTAGAAGCGTCATGACGCCATTTGACAAAATGGTCGAATTAATCCGCGAAGGATCGGGTTGCGCTATTGAAGTATGGCACGCGGAAAAAATCGCTCAAGAAATTATTGAGGCGATTTCTAAGCCCACAATGTACATGATTGCTAGCAATGGTGCCGAATCGTGGAGCGTTCAAGACGCTTGGGCAAAGTGCCTGAATACACTGACAGTTGACCACCCGACCAACCATTTAGAGGAATGATCAATGGTTGAAATTAGTGCATGGCATTACGAATGCAAACACAAGTCTAAATTGCATAAGTGGTTGCGCAAAACCGACAAAACTGCCGTATGCATTAGATGTAAGGCAACGTTGACCGTTCAGCAATACAACGATTGTTTTACTGATCGCAGCTAATCAATATCGGCAAGCCAGTCAATTACGGTACGAACGCGGCACCGACATAAAACTACTTCGTCTGCACTAGCATCTAGCGAAGTATCGCCGGGATACATCAACAGCGCACCACTTGGCGACTCAAACGGTTCATCTAAACCGACACGTTGACCGTTCATTTTTTTGTGAGTGTATCGAACGCGATTATCACCGGCACTATCCCATTCGCGACGAACAGCGCTAGCATTGGCTGCACCACTGGCAACAGCTTGTTTGATTGCTTCATATTCGGCTGCATTCAATGATTGCAACGCTTCGGTGCGCGCGATCATTTCGCCGCGCAATTTCAAAGCATTGTCTTTGTAGCGCAAAACCAATTTTTCAACCACGTCAACTGGCAACGCTTTGCCATCGCGGATCGCAGCGGCAACCGTCCGATCGAAACGCTTGTCACGCATTTCATAGCCGAAATAAGGGTGACTATCCGGCGTTAGTTTGGCCGTAGGATGCGCCAACGCTTCACGCGCGAGATAGTCACGCGTATCGTTCAACTTGCCCCGCACATTGCGCGCCCACGCCTCTTGCTGGCGAGTTAAACCGACGATTCCGCCGACACGCTGCTTCGTGACCGGATCAATGCGCCCGATGATATCAAGTGCCACGTTGCGCGGATTGCGCCCGGCTTCCATGCCAGCGGTCAACACGCTGCGAATATTGACGCGAGTATCGTCACCAATTCGCGTTATCCATTCGGACGATTTATCGCGCAAATAAGCTTCTGCCCGACTATTGCGAACATCGAACCGAAACACCGCGCGACCGCTGTAAGTGTTGAGATATTTCGGAAACGTGCGACCGGTCATCACTCCACCGGTTTCAAACGCGGTTTCAAGTGCTGCGGTCAACGGTCGCATTGCCGCTTCTGAAAACCCAAGCACGATAAACGCCCGTTCAACATCACCATCGCTAATAGCGTTGATCACTTCATTCAAGATTGTATTATCAACAATATCTTGAATTGCCGCCAAAAATGCCGCGCGAATTTGCGGCGCGAACAAATCAATCAACGCATCTAATTCTTGGCGCGGTGTCATATCACTATTTCCTAACGATAATCGTCCAAGCTATCACCGTACCAGCGGCGGGCTTTCGAATAACCTGAATAACCTTAACACGCACGCCGTCAATCAACGCAAAACCTCTTTCGTTTGGCGTAAAACGAGTGTCAGCCCCCATTGTAATTTGAAGATCGGTTGCCACTACACTCTTATTGTCGATATACTTGAACGAAACGCCTCGCGCAACCGCATCGATCTTGAAAGGTGTTTCAGTTGACGCGCCGGGGTTTTGTACAGGACCATTGCCCGGCACAACGGCAATATAATAAATGCCGTTACCTGTGATCGGATCGGGGCTAGCGGCCCCCGGTGATTTTTGGTCGAATTGGCCTAGCAACTGCGATGCGACTTTTTGCAAGTCCTGATAGATTGACGACATAAATTTTGCTCCACCCTATTGACGACCATTTGAACGATCGCTAGAGACTATACAGCACTTGCATATTGGCAAGGCTTAAATGAGGAATGACCATGCGCAATTTTTCCCCTTCGAATGCAACAACCCTGCCCACTGCTTTCGCCAGCACGCCGCCTGCCAACGCCGCCGTGACCAAGCCGCGCGTTGAACCGGTTCTGACCAGTGTCGTTTCGGGGATCGCCATGCCCAAGCGGACCAGCAAGCGCGGCTCGGTGTCGATCTTCCCATTCGACACGCTGGCCAATGTCGGCGATGCATTCGGCATCAAAAACCGTGACGCCAAGTCGCTTTCGAGCGTTATCAGCAACGCCAACAAAAAGGCAATGGTCAATAAGGTTGACGCGGCTGGCAACACCGTTTTCAAGACGGTCGAAATGAAGGACGCCAACGGCGTTGTCGTCGGCACCACCGTAACGACCGAGCCTGAGAAGGTCGCCGGTAAGCGTTTCGCTGCTTTCGACGTGGCGAGGGGCAGCGATCTTGCCAAGGCTATCAAGGGCACCGAACTTGAAGGTTCTACCGTTTTGGTGTTTCGCGAAGCCTGATATCTTCCGATCGGCGATGAAACCCCGGTGCAGTGATGCGCCGGGGTTTTTCATACGCGAGTGATCGCACCGGAAAGCGACGCCATTGAACCGTTGCCATGACCGGCAAGAATGGGCGCAATAATTTGTTCAATCAGAATGAATTGCGTTTGTACGTCACTAGCTGCGTTGAAATTATTATATTCAGCACTAATTGCACCATCAACCGAAACTCGCTTATATGTGTTCGGCGTCCAATCAATCGATAGCGAACCGGGTGCAATCAATTCGCGCAACGTTGCTTCATATGTCGCACTGATAGTTTCTGTTGGCACACTATCAGCCGAGATTGAATACGCATCACGGTCCATCGCACCATTGCGCGGCCATTCGCGAACTTGAGCACGTTGACCAACTTTGGTGCCACCAAACGAACGTTGAAATTTAGCGTCAATCCATTCGGACGCGACGAGCAATTTTGCGACAACTTCAACATCATCGTCATACGCAGCAACCGACCGACCGCGTGACGTATGATAGGTGCGGAAGCCCGCCGCAGTGCCGTAAAAATCGGCCATAGGGACCACTCCAATTAAAAGGGCGGCTAGATCGCTCTAGCCGCCCGGTTATAGCATGACAGCCCGCCTAGAGGCTAGCCGTTAGGATGGCAACGACATGATCGCATCCCAAGCCTCTTTATCGGTCTTGTAACCGTTTTCATCGATCCCGGCGACTCCCGTCAACTTGGGGAACGCGCCGCCTTCCGCAGCGGTCACGACGAAATATTTCGCATTCTTGCCGGTGCCGGTCATTTGCACAAGCTTTTGACCGAGTGAAGGCGCTGTTGGTGCGACCGCGCCCTTGTTTGCATCGATATCACCTTGAATGGTGTTTGCGGCTGAAAAATTGGGTGCAGCCGGTTGCGAAACACCGGGCGGCAGATTGAACACGGCACCGGCCCCGATTGCTTGCGGCGCGCTGTCATCATGCAATTCATAGCGATTTGCGCCACCATCGGCTTGATCGGCGTCATAGTCCGATTTGTTGATGCGCAGCGGGTTGCCATCTTGACCGACGACCGTAACCGTTTCCAGCGGTGCCGACATGAACGCCGATACCGTCACCGATGCAACCGACGCGAAAAGAAAATTCTTCATGGTCATTCCTCTTTGTTGAAGTGAAAAAACGAAAAGGGCGGGCGGGTGTTTGACCACCGCCCGCCCCGATCGTGGCAATTGCGCCGCTCGATTAACCGAGCAAGAGCGCGATATGCTCTGGTTTTACCGCCTTGACGCCCCAAGCCAACGCGACCTGATAACGAACCATGCCGAAACCAAGATAGATCGCGAATTCGAACGTCACGCCCGAACGCGGATCGGTGATCAGCATCCGGTCAATGGCAAGGTCGCCCTCTTCCGGCATAGCAGGCGGACGCATAGCGATTTGCAACGCATTCATCGAAAAGCCGACGTTTGCCGAATAGCTGTTCGCCAGCGTGATCGCAGTTGCCGCAGCCGGAATCGCCTGCACAAGGCCGGGCTTCTGAATCGTGATCGAACCGCCACCGGAAACATCGGTATCGCCAGTGACAACCATATATTTGTTCGCATCACCGGCAAAGGTGATCACGTCGCCAGCGGTGATTGTGCCTGTGCCAGCCGACGCCAGCGTGATCGCAGTTGCACCGACCGCATAACCTGCGTTGTTTGTCGTTGCGTTCGCCCCGGTGCCTTTGGTCTTGCTGACAGCCTTCCCGGTTTGTTTGACCGAAAATCCGAAGATATCGAGCAATTCACCTTGGCGAAGCGTTAATTGCGTGCCCGCTTCGTTGACCCGCGTCAAATTCTTGACGGTGATCAAATTTGCGCCCGCCGACGTGTTGAGCACCATGGATCGCATGCCGCCATCGGGCGCGCCATTGTCATCAAGAATTTTCTTGATTTGAGCAAGGTCCGACAATTCATTTGCAGTGGCAAACGGCGTAGTGCCCGACGTGCCGTAGGCGCGACTGGCATTGGCTGCGGCTTCAACCGCAAGATCGAGTTCGATTTCGTTGACCAACGCGCGCAGCGCTTCTGCGACGATCATGCCGCGCGCGGTGAGATAGCCCGGCCCGCCAGTGTTGAGCGCGCGCTGTTCTTCGCCGGTAAAGCCAAACGGAACAATGCGTGATTTGGTGATTGCCATCGAACTGGTCGAATAGGTGTTGTCCGGTGGAGTTGGCACCTGCATCGCAGGCACGTTATCTTGGGCAGTCTGGACGCCGACCGATGGAATTTTCACCGATTGACCGACCGCCGCACGTTCAACGCCCGGTGCCCGCATAGAGGAAGGAATAAAGCCGACCAATTCGCGCGAAACAACATTAAGCGCAGCATAGATATCAGGAATGAGAGGCGTCAACGAGTTGGCATAGCCGACCGTCGATTGCGAAATGATAGCGGGCGCGACGCCCGACGCGAGAATGAGACGCATTTTGCGACCCGTACCAATGGTGATCATGATTAGCCCTTTTGGCTGAATTGTTGAAAACGGTTAGGGCATCCACCCCTTTCGCCCCCGGTCATCCAACCATCGGCATGCGGACGTGCATAATTCATCATGCGGCACTTGGTCAAGCGGTTCCGTTGATAAAATCGCATTTGTCAAGTGAAATTGATGACCATCGCAAATTTTACTAATGATCAATTATTAACACCCATATTGAATTTGATAAAAGCATGATACCAATGGAGCAATTGATATGAATTTGAAAAGTTTAAAGATTGATGATGAAAATTTGCATCACGTTCGCTATCGTGGGACAACATTCCCTGAACCCGGCTTTGCAATGGTTCGTTACAATAAAAATGATAAGCTGGAGTATTACGATATTCGCAATCAAAGTTTCACAATAAGTCAATTTACCGAATTGGTTAAAAGTGTCACACCAATCGAAAGTGGTGATTTTGATATTCAATTCGGTTAATGATCACAATTGATGACCATGGCAACTTTTACTAATATTTAACTTTGCGTATATTCATGCCCGCGATGAACACCGCCGATTGAAGCCAATCACAGATGAATATACGCAGTTGACAACGAAAAGGGCCGCATTGGTACGCAACCAATGCGGCCCTTTTTATGCAACCGCCCGGTGCAATGACCCTACACCGGGCGGGCGATCAACCATGTGTAGCATCCACAGTGGCGATCTAACCGATTAGTCAACAATGGCAGTTTCACCCTTGGTCGCAATGTCAGCCTGTTGAGCGGGCGGCAATGCTTCAAAGTCGCTGCGCTTCATTGTACGACCAGCACCACGCGCGCCACCACCACCACCATTACCAGTGCCGCCCGCGCCGTTAGGCTTCAAGATCGTGTCCTTTTGCGGGTGCATTTCCACCAACAATTCGAGCGCTTCGTTTGGATCGGCATATTCACCAACGTTCTTTTTGGACATGATCGGATTGCCGTTGCGATCGTAGGCAGTGATTTTGCCGTTTTCATCCTTGAAGTTGCCGCGCATCGCCGCTTCAAAGAAATCGCGCGGCATGGCGACACGATCGGTGATGAATTCGCTACCCTTGAAAACAGCATCGATCCGCATGTTGCTGATTGTCGCATCACGCGTTGCGAGCGCCGCGTCTTTTTCGGCAAGCTGCGATTTATAGGCACCTTCAATTTGCGCCTTCACTTCATCAACCTTGCCCGCGTCGATCAGCGTTTTGGCGTCGATCTTCGAAACGGTATCGATCGCCTTGGTTGCCGCTTCCGGGTCGATCAGCTTGCCGCTTGCATCGCGATACTTGGCAAGAGTGGTTTCGGCAGCTTCCTTGGCAGTGCGATGACCCTTGGCCTCCGATTGAAGCGTTTGGATCGTGTCACCCTTCACCGTTTGTTCAACACCGCCAGCGTTGACGAAGATCGGGTTGCCGTCACCATCAAGCACAAGGTTGCCATTGGCATCCTTTTTCCAACCCGGCGAACCGGCGTCAAATGCAACCGGATAAATCGCAGTGGTCATCAATGCCAGTTTCTTAATTGTGTATTTCGTCATGGTCATTCCTTTAGGGCATCCACCCCGTTGCGCCTTTGGTCATCCAACCGCTGGCATGATTTGCGATACAATCCCCGGTATCGCGACGGGATTACGAAGCAGGACCAACCGGCTTAGGTTTGATCGGCAAATTACGCTTTGGAGCACCGGGCGCGGGCGGTGGAATAACATCACCGCTACCAGTGCCATCAACACCACCATCGTTAGGCATTTTCAACAAAAGCGCCTGTTCTTCCTCGTCTAAACGCTCGCGTTCACGTTCGGCGGTAAATTCTGCACCATAAACACCGCGCCGTTTCTTTTCTTCCCACAGTGTTTGTTGACTGATATCGCCACGATCGCGATCGGCGTTTAACGTGTCCAAATCTTTGCCGTCAAGAAATTCGTCAAACTCGGTGTAAACGTAAATTTTAGGCTTATAGTCGGTAATGCCCATCCAAAGCGCAGTTAAATTCATCGCGTTCTCTAACGCGTCCTTCAACATCAACGCCCATGCCGCAACTGCTGATTTTGCCTTTCCAGCGGCAACGGCGGTAGTAATTACAGTCAAATTGCCAGATTGCGCAGTCAATGGTTGACGCCCTAATTCGCGCAACTGGTTAATTGTTTCCTTTACATCATCGGCAAGGAATTTCATCACTTCCGCCGATGGTTGAATAAATTTCCACGACCCACTATTTCCGTTGCCATCGGTCGGCGCGTAAAGAACGCGGCCCGGCCCCGTCGCAATCTTTTTAGGCGTCACGCCGTCCGCTTCCATTTGCGGTCGCACACCATCACCGGTTAGCATCGAATAAGCGCCTAGCTGCTTATTCCACTTCAATGCGCTTTCCTGTTGATATAACTCAACTTGAAGATCAGCAGCATCACGCATTGCCGGAAATAGCTTGAACGTGCGACCATCGCGCCGCCCGGTGATAAATGGCACAAGCGGAATTATGCCAATGGTGACAATACCAGCCCCGGCTTCACCTTGGACGGGCGCAAATTGAGTTTGACCACCTTCAACGTTGCGCCATTTGTCCGTTTTTTCGAACAATTCCCACCGAACAATTCCGTTGTCATCGCGTTCAAACACGCGAATATGATCGGGACGGCCCGGCTCAAGCAAGCGAACATAGGTGATTACTTCCTTGCCACCGATCATTTTTGACCGTGGTTCGAGCACATTGCGACCGAGCACATGCGACCAATACGGGCGCATTGACGCAGCTTTTTCTTCGGCCCGATTGCGAATGTTTGGGTTGATTGGTGGATGATCGACAAAAATCCAATCAATCGCGCTATTGATCCCGTTGAAAAATGTTGCGCCTGCAAAGATGGTCAAGTTGTTGCCACTGCCGTCAACGTTTTCGCAGAATTCATCGATAGCATCCGGCACGGTAATATTACCGTCGCTTTCATCACCGTCAACCAAATCGACTTCCTGCTGAAACGGCTTTGCCGCCAACCCTTCAACGGTGTCGCGATAGACGTTGGTCAACTTGGTGCATTTCAACCGAAACTGATAATCAGGTTCGGTTTCATCAACGAATTTCGGCATATATTTTTGACCGGCAAGGCGAAGCGCGCCGATCCCGTCAACGATCGTGTCGGTCAATTCCCAATAATCGAGCATAGCCGCGCTATCAGGCGAGCGCCGCAGCATCACGTCATTGATAATATCAGCGCGATTGGCGTTCCCGTTCTTTGCAGCCATGACCGCTTCAACAGTTGTTGGAATATAGCCTGTGTCAAACGCAACCGGATAAACGGCATGGTTGGTCCGAATGATCATTTTGCCTTTTCCTTGTCGATCAATCGGACGGCACCGAACGGCGTAGCGCTAGGGCCATCATTATAAAATTTAATTCGCCCGGCGTCGCGCAAACCAACCCAAACTTCGCGGTTGTAATTCAGCGTTATGCCGTTTGCGGTGATGCGTTGCCCGGCTTGGTCAAACGTACCGATGCCACCATTGCTCGTCAACCATGCCAACGCTTTTGACTGTGCCGGGGTGATTTTGCGTATTACGTTGGTCATCCCATTCCGCCTGTTACTGCATAGCCGTGTTCTTCTGGTGCCGGAAAATACGCCATGATCGTTGCGTCACCCTTGTTCGGTGATTTGGTGCCAGTTGGCGTTTTATCGATCATGGTTTTCAGTCCTGCGCTAGGCTTGCTTACCACTTGTGCCAATTCTTTCAAGAGCGGAAACAATTCGGCCCCTAGCCCCTCGCTATCGAAGCTTACCAAATCATCGGCGGGATAGATTGGCACCGGTTTGTTATCTTTGACCGCTACGACACACAGATAGGTTTTGTAAACGCGGGCGCGGAATGACCACCATGCTTGCGCTTTGAAATTCTGATAAAAATCGCGATTAAGCAAACTTTCATCATCATCGGGAATTATCCGCTCGAAAGGATTGACAACTTTACCGCCCGCATTCCAAGGGATATAGGGAATTTCACCAAGCGCTAGCGTGCCATCTTCGATCAATCGATTATATTCCGACTTGACATTTGAACCAACGCCGATGCTATCATATTGAACCTTCGTACCACGTGGAATTAAAGGGTTATTGCGGACCATCGCGATTGATTTACGTGCCGACATTCCGGGATCGCGCTCGCCCCATTCTTCAATCTTGCGCAAGATGATCCATTGCCGCAGCGCTTGCGCGTTGCGGTCCTGCCCTTCGTCGGCAATGTCCAACCCTGCCATCCACACGTTAGGCGGTGGCACACGCAACACCGGAACGATCAAATGCGCGTCAATGCACGCTTGCAACCATTCGTAAGGAATGACCGTGTTTTGAACGGCTGCGCTGTAATTGCGGTCAACTTCCTGTGCGAAAACGTGTTGCATACCTTCACGTTCGGCTTTTGCCTTGCGCTGATCATACCATGCTTGGTTTTTCTCCGGGTGATCACGCCAGTCAAATACGAACACGCGAACCATACCAGCGGCAATCACCGCGCCGGGTTGCCAATCAATGCCAGCTTCACGCCGACGATGAAACACGTTGCCAAGACCATTAACGGACGAAATATCAATTTGAACGTTGGTATTATCACCAAGTGCGGCTTCTGGTTGTTCGGGGCGCTTCCAGTGTGCGCTTTCATCCTTAGCGGCGCGCGTCGATCGACCACCGCGCCCCATGTTGTCGCCAATATCACCAATTATCGTTGAACCATTTGCCGGGTTAATCAGCTTCATGAATGTTGCATGATCGCGCCATTTAAAGCCTTCCGGCAACCAAATATCAGGCAAGCGCCGCAGCAATAGGCGCATCTTTTCGAAAATGCTATCAGGATCGCCTAGCTTATCAACTAGGTCTTGTTCACGTGACCCCCATGCCGTTTTATCATCGGTCTTGAATAACCAGCACCAAATTGAATAAGCGCAAATCAGCCATGTCGCGCCGATATCGCGGCATTTTTCGACCAAACCGCTTTCCTGATCACGGTCCAATTCTTGAAGGAACGCAATGAATTCATCTTGCCGGGTGAACAAGATGAACGGAATCCATTTATTACCTTGAATGCGCGGGTTGAACGTATCGCACCAATGCATAATAAATTCAGCCGGGCGCGTGCTGTAATAGCGCTTTGCATCGGCTAACAACGCTGCATCGGCACGCAACTTGGTCAATTGTTCGATACGCCATGCATAAACACCGCGATAATCACGATCCGGCCATTCATCATGCGCGAGCGCGCGCGGCTTCCACGGCTTGACCACTTGCGCGACGGCCATCGGTGGAGCGAATAAATCTGCGTTGTCGGCGAAATATGTCATTTTAGGGATTGACGACCATCGCAATGACCGTTATAAGTAACGCCATGAAAACGCAAACGATCAAAACCGAACCTTACAAAGACGCTTTCGGTCATGATCGTTATCGTCTCACGCTCGCTTGCGGTCATATCACCACTTCGGCTTACCGCATGAAAGCCGTTCCTTGTGGTAATTGCCGGGTGATCAACCATTGATCATCTGCGCATAGACGTTAGCCGCGTCATCAACCGTCACGCTAGCCGGTAGCGCCTTGCCAGCCGGGCGCGGCTGATCATCGCGCCAATGCGGATTGTCGCGCTCCAGCATGCCCATATAGGTTGCCAGCTTGTCAATGCCGCCAAGCTTATCATGCAAGACCAGTTTGAATTTGCTACGAATAGGGCGCGATAGACCATCACCACCGACCTGTTCGAATTCAACCGATTTGATCGCGCTCAACTGTTCAGGGGTGCAGCGGCTAAGGTCAAAATAGGGCATCCCATCTTCGCCCATCGTCATGTAATCGCCGATGCTGCTAAAGCCGATAGCCATCAATTCCTTAACGACGCGATGCACGGTCAATTCGGACGCCGCTGCTATGTCGTTAATTCGTTCGGCAATAGCAGCGCGAACAAGCGGGATATCGAGCATACCGCGTGATTGTTCAATTACCGTCGCTGGAATAGCACGATGCAGCGCTAGGCTAATCCGTTCACCATTGCGCGCGGCTGTCCGTTCGGCGTCCGCAACATACGCGTCAACGTACACCTTTTCAGCCGGTCGCAACTGGCGATATGCGCTAGCAAAGGCAATGGTGGTCAACGCGTTCATGCGATCGGATATAGCTTGGCAGGCGCTAGGCGGTCAACGCACCATAATAAATTATCAACAGCAAGGGAATTGACGATGACTTACATGATTTGGAGCAACGCTAGAAAGTTTGAATTTATCGTTTACGAAAACGGTGAAATTCTCAAGCGTTCCGGTTTGATCTATAACAGCCGCGCCGCTGCAAAGCGCGCCATGATGATCACCGATTGCGATTGTGTCGCAACGTTCACCAACGGCACGCTTGCGGTTTATCATCCTTCGCTAATGCGCCCGGCTGAATATCTGGCAAACGATAATGATACGATTGACAATCAATTGCGCGATGCTATCGTTTATACACTTGAAAGGATTATAAATGACCAGAACACAAACCCGCCATTTCGCACCAAACGTCAACGTGCCAACGTCGATCGTTTATAAGCGAATGCGCTATCATTTCCAGCGTGCCCGGCTCTCCCAATTGGAGCGCGGCACAGTAATCGCAACTTTTGTCTATAGGCTTTGACAATGACAACCAAATCAGAAATTAGCCAATGGTTCGATCGTGGCGTTGCGCAAGGCGCTAAGTTTATGATCGTGCTTTGCGACACATTTGATTATGATGACTATCCATCATACCATTCAACGCAGTCCGACGCCGAAAGCGAAATTGAGCATCCCGGCCATATGCAAAAGGTGATGGAAGTTTACGATTTGACCGCCGATCGTGATCAGCAACTTGACAAACAGCGCTGCTATGCGCTTCCTATCCACTAATGACCAAGCCCGCCACACATAGCGGATTTTACGTCACTGCCATTCTTGACGGTGGCACCGGCAATCAACGCACAGCTTGGCTAGCAGGACCATTCACCGGGCCGCGTTGGCGATGGTGACGCCTGCTAGGCGCGCCGTGCTGGCGAATAGCGACGATCCGCGCTTTGACTTTGCCGGGTTTGGTACTGCCAAGATGACATTACCGATCGACAAGCCGTTGCCAGCCGGGCGCATGGCGCTTGAATGGTTGAGCGTTGACGAGATTATTTTTGCGTCGATTGCAATCCGCTCGAACGCTTTCGCGATGTTTACGCCGATCAGCTTCGCGCAATCTTCACCAAAGTTACCGGTATGGTGCTTTCGCTATGAGCATCAACGGCAAAGCTGCCAGCTGGGCGAGCGTTGACCGAATCGTTGCCGCTACCACTCGATAATTATCACCACATGCTGAATTGGCCCGTTCGATAATTTCGGACGGGCTTTTTCATGATTATCGTAATTTGATAATTTATGATTTTTTCATTTCTATCTATACCCTGAAAAGTATTTTTTATAATAATGTTAATATTTCTTTTATAATAATGTTAATAATTATAATTAATAGTTTCCCTATCGATAGTAATTATGAATTAATCAAAATCAAAAATTATCGATAATCATCATCTTATAATTTTTGATAATTATGGATAATTTTACCAACTTTGATAATCATCATCTTATAATTTTTGATAATTATGGATAATTTTACCAACTTTGATAATCATTAACAATTCGCCCGATAATTATCGATTTAATAATTCGCAAAAATATGTTAAATATGCAGTTGACAAGCCCCCCACCCGCTGTCAGAAAACCCCCATGGAAAACGCCGACAAAGGGAATAAGATCATGATGACCAACCTAGCATTTCACAACGACCCATCACTTGCGGCAAAGGTTCGTAAACAAATCGCTGATCATTCCGCAGCCGATGAAATCGTTCAAGGCCAGTATTGGCAAGGCGGTAAAGGTTGTTTCATCGGCTGCATTGCGCATGGTGATAGCGCTATCAAAGTTCAACAAATGACCGGTTTTCCGCTCATATTAACCCGGATCGCAGAAGGAATTTTCGAAGGCTTGCCGAATGAAATTGCGAAGAATTTTCCAGCCCGTATAATGCTCGCGCCACGTATTGGCGCTGATCTTTCGCTTGTGGCATGGAAATTTCTTGATTGGTGCGTCAATGATGCGCTTGATAAATTTGCCGATCAAGCGACCAAAGACGGCTGCAAGCTGGCGGTCGATATAATCAGGCAAAAAGCGTGCGGTGAACTTATCGATGATGCCGCCGATGCCGCCGCAGCCGCCGCCACCGCAGCCGCCG